>TARA_R110001592_G_scaffold144611_5_pt1 | contig 19984 bp, 10 predicted proteins | sample TARA_R110001592 | Tara Oceans TARA_R110001592 (sample SAMEA4398387) | marine metagenome | biome: Polar Biome; feature: [SRF] surface water layer (ENVO:00010504); material: water (ENVO:00002006), including particulate matter (ENVO:01000060) such as... | depth 5 m | reverse complement strand
CGAATGATATTATAATTTTTTTCATATTATTTCTTTTTGTATTTATTCTTAAAGTTTTTTGCTTTAGCTTTTGCACTAGTTGTATCTTTTTTCCTTGCTTTAGTTTTAGCAACTTTCTTTTTAGATACAGCTACTTTCTTTTTGATCTTAGCTTTCTTTTTATTAGCTTCCTCGATGTGGTCTGCAACATCATCTAATTCTTTTTTGTTGGATTTTATTTCTTTGTCTAACTTGGTTGTGTTTGAACTTTTGAATATCAATAGTATAACGCCAAAGATAGCTCCAAGTACTGCTCCAATTTTTAATAATGTGTTTTTCATTTTTTGTTTCTCTTGTAATTGTTACGTCTTTACTGTGTATAAGCACACATCTGAGACCCTTTTGTTATGGTATAAGTATACTGTTCGCAACTACCTTTCAGCGGTAATCTTTTCGAACTTTTCTTTTTCTAGTTTCATCATTTTATCAAACTCCAACAATAACTCTTCGTCTGTTTGACCTCCTGACCAATCTTCAATCTGCCCTGCTTCGGTTATCTGCTTTTTAGACTTTCTTGTTATTAACCACTCCTTGAATTCTTGTTTGGTATCTTCCTTCCAATGCTCCCAGTTCTTGGTGATCATTTCGTTCTTCCAAGCTTCGTATGTTCCATTTTGTCTCATTTCTTCTTCGTGATTGTTTTGACAGAACAAGCAATGTTTGAATCTGATATACATGAACTTGTGTTGTTGTTTGTTCATTCTGGTTTGACACTTGGGACATTCCATTGGAATTCTTGCAACTTCTCTTGCATAGTCTAGTTTGGTTACGGTTTGCTTGATACCATTTTTAATGGTCCATTGCTTCCCTCGTTCTTCCCAAACGTCACCCTCTTTCTTTTTTCTGATTGTTGATTTCGAGTATCCAGATTGTACCGATACTTTAGCTGAGTGGGCACCAGTAACGAGATTTCTCATTCTTTGTACCTTACTTTTCGATATGTTCTTTTTCATTTTTAATCTAAAACCTTGCGTGCTATACCTATCCATTTCTTTGCTATTGGATTTTGTACCACACTATTAATAAACTTCATAACATGACTTTTTGCTCCTCTTGGTAATTCACCTGGCTGTCTGCCTTCTGTGCTCACTACCTTCATATTGGATCCAAATAAATCTTTGTATGCTTTTTTGTTTTGCTGAACTCCCTTCCAAGTTCTTTTAACTACTTTGTCCAACAATACTCTTGTATCTCTAGCTGCATTTCTTGCTAGTGCTGTCTTCATTGTTGTGTCTACGAATATCATATAACAATCGTATCCAAGTTCTTCCAATTGTTTTTTCTTTTTTGCTATTGGATTGTATGATCCTCCGGTACCGTCTATAATAATTCCTAACTTTCCATCTAGATAGTATTCCATTTGTTTTTGAGCAATCATTCTAGCTTTGTACATTAGCTTGCCACTCAATGATCTTTGTTCCGCATCCATGTCTGCATGATCGACTGGAACCTTGTGTTTCTTTTTTAAGTATTCATATGCTTGATCCAAATTAACAACTTTTAGTCCAGTGGATGTAAGTGATCTAACTTCCTTTGTGTCTGGATTGTTGAATATAGAATCTACAACAGACGATTTTCCTGAGCCAGGTCCTCCCGCTAAGAATACTGCCTTGAATATATGTTTATCGTTTATGCCTTCGTTAAGAAGAACTTCTTTCATGATGTCAACCTTTATTACTTTTTCACCTGGTCGCAACGATAACTCACCTGGTTTTTCAAATTTTAGTGGTTCTTTTTTTGTTTGAGATATAGATATTTCTGCTCCCAAATAGTTTACAAATTCATAACCAATTCTAGTTGCAATATACTTTGACCACTTAGCCCATCTATCAAACGCTACTCTACCTTTCTTATCTTTAAGTTGATTGGTTCCACCGAATCCTCCAGGTATTCCAACCGGAAAGTATGACACAGCTCCCGTAGGTCCTCCTGTCATATCTTTTTTAAACTGTGTGTCCTTATGTAGATCAAATATTTCTTCGTTACCTGATATATAGTCTAGTACCTTCATACCAAGTCTTGCCGCTTGTTTTTTGGTTGCTCTTTTGTATGATGCTTGGTTTCCCCAAAAAGCTCTCGGTCCATCATCAACTGCAGTACCCGAATTGATTGTGGATGATGCTTCCCTTATCAAATTGGATACATTCTTTTCTTCACAGAAATCCTCTACAATAGAATTGATCAGAGGTTTCTCCATAATTTTATCAGCTAACCATTTTCCTAAATTCATTTCTGCTTCTTCAGTACTAGTTCTTGTTTTATCCATTTCTTCGCTATATGATTCTTGATTGGTCTTTTTACGAATTCGTTTGCAGCTTTCTTAACGTTCTTTGCAAACTCTTCTTTCTTTGAATTATCAACTACCAACATTTGATTGGATCCAAATAGTCTTTGAAACTTACCAAGATTGTTTTGTACTTCTTGCCACGCCGACTTAACTATATCCTCTGGGACCTTTCTTGGTCTTGTGAGATTATTTTTTAAAGCTACATCAAGATCTGTATTAACAAATACCATGTAACAATCATATCCTTGCTGTTGCAGCTTTGTGTATAGTTTTTGAATCTTACCATAATCTTTCGCTGTACCATCTATTAGTAATCCCAATTTGTTATTGATAAACCCAACAAACTTTTTAGCTGTTACTCTTTTAGCTTTGGTTCTTAACTCTTGAGACTTAGAGAATTCTTCTGGTGACATTTTAGTCATATCAGCACTCATTCCATGATTCTTTAAATAAGCTTCGTATGCTGAATCAGAGTTGACTCCTTTCAATCCGTCTGCTGAAACGAACGGCATTGTCTCAGGCATACCCAACAAAGTTTTCGCTGTAAATCCTTTTCCCGAACCAGGACCTCCTGCCATGAATACAGCTTTGAATATTCCTGGATCGTACACTCCTTCATTCAAAGTAGTGTCTTCAATTAAATTTCTTCTCCAAGCTATATCGTTAAACTGCGCCATCTATTTTCTCCCATTCGTTTAGTATAAGTATAAGTATCTGCCTATTCAAAGAAACGATATAATTACGCGTTCTCTAATGCTACTATCCTAGCTGTCAAAGCTTCGATTATTGTTTGTTGTTCTTTGATAGCTTCAACAAAGTGTCCTGCTAGAGTGGCATAACTCAGACTCTTTATGTTGTCAACTCCGGGTGTGACTTTAGATTCGGAACCATCTGGATTATCAATTACTCCTGAGTTTGCTTCTGTATCAGTAGACGTTGATACTAGTTCTGGAATCACTGCTTCTACTTCTTGAGCAATTAATCCAAAATCTTTTCTTCCCGACTTGGTTGATAGATTGTTCCAGTTAAACGAAACTCCTCTTAATTGTTTTATTGTGTCCAAAGAGTTGGTTATTGTGACAATGTTGTCCTTCAGTCTGGAATCAGAGTTTTGAGTTAGTGCACCAGACAATGTGGCATCTCCTTGTTGGTCAACTTGGAAAGATGGCCAGGCAGATAAATTGGTACTACTATCAAGTCTGTGATTTTGTAGTATAATTTTATTTGAAGATGCACTATATCCTATGTATGCTCTTTGATCAACAACTAAGTTTCCATCTGCATTTATTGTTCCATTATCATCGTCATCGAAAAAATGAGCAATATATGCTACTTTTTCACCATCTATACCAACTGAAATACAAGACTGATTGGATGAAGGGGATTTCTTTGGGAACATTATTCTATCTTTGATAACCAAAGAGCCATCTCCTGCATCACTAGGTCCAGCACCAGCTCCAGCATAGCCGTTTGAAAACTGCCCAATTGCAACAGCTCCATTATAGAACATCCAACATCCATCTCTACGAAGTAGTCTTGTAGTATCATTGGTATTTGTGTCATCATCCCAATCTTGCATCTGGAGCTCTCTCAGTTTGTCTATTTTCCCATCCGTCATATCAATAGTTCCTGCTGCTAACGTCAAACCACCCGCTAACGTCAAACCACCTGCTTCAGATAACCTCATCACATATCCAGTGCTGTTATGGTAGATAGAGGGTTGTGGGCTGAATCCGAAATCTGTAGATTCACTTGAATCTATTCCTATTGTCCAATTGACATTGTTAACGTTGGTTGCAGAAGCCTGGTCAAATGTTATACCACAATTACCACTACCAATTTGTCTTAGATGAAGTTGTGGCCCATCTTGGATAGCATTACTATCACCCTCAATTGTCAAGATACTTTGTCCATTTCCGTTGAAATTATCACCAGATGATATGGTTACTTTATTATGAAACTTATTCATCCCTCCTGCACCATCTGTTGAGTCGTTTAGTAGTGGTAATCCATTTGAAGCTGCGAAGGTGTATCTTTCACCCGAAAACATATTTATTGCCATATTATTCCTCTTTTTGTATTAATCGTTTACTATCTTACTGCATCTTGTCTTCTTGTTACTGATGCTTCATCATATTGAAGACCAGCAACATTACAGTCAACAGTTACTTCTGTTTCTAATCCAGAAGTTAAACCTGCTGGTACAATGAATCCTTTTATTAGACCAACATCATAAGAAATTACCATGTGCATAACAGTAAGCCCCCCTGCGGTATCAGCCGATAAACCATCAAATACCAATTTAACTCCACCTGAAACGGCTTTGGTATATTGGCCATAATTACTTGCAGTGACAGTTACAGATTTGGTAGAGAAATTGGTTGCAGTTACATTTCCTGCTGATGTTACATCGAATCCTGGATCAGTGGTTCCACCCAGCTTTATTGTTCCGGCATCCAAATCAAGTTCAGATCCTGCTGTTGTTGACAAGTTGGTTGATCGCAATACTCCTGTGGTTATGCTGTCTCCCTTTATTATTGTGGCTGCACCTGCTCCAATTGATTCCACATACATTTGATCTATTTTGAAAGTATTACTGTTTACATAAGTCCATACTCCAACATCTAATTTTGTGCCTGTGTTTGAAGTGTTCCCGTGGGTGTTCCATGTGCATACTGTTGTTTCCAAGTCTGGGAACTTGTATATTCTTCCATGAAATCCAGAATCTTTGTTTGGTGTCATCTCCACTCGGAATTTATCGTTTGCAGCTACTGCAGTTGATAGTATAGTTCCTTTAGGAGTGGAATCTTCATATATTTGAATATTGTTTCTTGTGAAATATACCGCATGTTCATTGGAAGTATAAGAATGTGGATTGTTAGCTCCTACTCCTCCCCAACCTATCATCATTCGAGGTTCGTCAGGATCAGCTGTACCGATTGTTAAAAGTGTTATATCAACTACCAATGTATCACAATCTTTTCTTGTGAAAACTTTTTTACTTCTGACGGAAGTGTTCCAGCCGTTTGTGTTTGTTTGTATCTTTAAACATCCATCCACTTGTTCAACACCTGCTGTATTCCCTAAAGCTTTCCATGTGTTGGTATCAACAGTTGTTGCTGCTTTTGTTATTCCATCTTGTCCTCCGAAATCATCTTTGAATGAAATAAATTTTCGAGTATTTTGTCCATCGGCATTATGATATAGTGCGGTTACATTTGCTTGTGTTAAAACTGAGTCATAGAATCTAAGTTGTCCTAAAGCTCCTTCAAAGAAATTGCCTGGTGATCCAAAGTTGGCCCCATCAAGATCCAACCCAATCACTGCTTCATCTATGTCTCCGAAAGCTCCGGTGTCTTGAACACTAGTTGTTGTATTTGCTAGGTTTCCATCGATATAAAGTTTCAGTATAGAAGTATCAATCAACCCATTCTGTAATGTGAACGCAATATGTGTCCAAGTGTTTGTCATTTCTTTGGATGATGTGTGGGAATAAGCTGTTCCTTGTACATGAATTTTTATTTGGTTGTTGACGGAACCGGCGTTCAAAAACAAATTTAAATCATTTTGACCACCATCAGATAAATGGAAAACACACTCGTCATTACCTCCTGAGTGGAACACCCAAAACGATACAGATATATCCATACTATCATACGTTGCTCCTGCCAACGAATTTATCTTGACTCTATCGTCTGTTCCATCAAATCTCATTGCAGAAGTTAAAGGGGATCCGGGTGCAAAGTCTCCTGCTCCTCCAGCTGTGAATCCTTGTGTTGTTAAAACTGGATTGCCTGATGATACATCGTCACTATGATAAGGAACAGATCCTAGCCCTCCAACAGTGCTAGTGGTTTGTCCTCTGTTTGGATTGTAAGCTTCATCCAATATCATAACTACGTTGTCACCATTTGCATCCTGAGCGTGTAATCTATCTAAAGGATAATATGCTAATAAATTTTCTGTTGGGAAGTTTGGTCCCGCTGCATTTGGATCTGCAAAGTCTGTAGGATTAGTTACAGTTATTTTTCCTGCTACAACTAAGTTGGCGTTTGCGTTGTCCCAAACTAATGCACCTGATGTTCCCCCTAGATAAAAGTTTCCTGAGTTATCCATGTATGTTGAGAAGTCTGACAATGATGCGTTGGTTCCTGCTGAACCACCCAAATCGATGTCACCATGATACCCCATAATATCTGAAGCTAGTAATAATCCTTCAGCTAGAGGTGTTGCTAATGTAGAAATACTATCTGATAAGAACGCAAAATCTTGATTGTTTACACCAGGATTACCTGGAGTACCAGGATTTCCTTGTATTCCTTGATCACCTTGTGTCCCTGCTTTTGATTTGCTAATTGATTGTGTTTTAACAAAACTAAATATTGTTCCGTTCAGTCTTTTACCCGATATCGTATATGTTATCACTACAGAATCTGTAGCATTTGACATTGCAGAATGTGGTCCTACTATAGCGTCGTTTGTAGAATCTGTTATTGTACCGATCGTTATAGTTGAAGAAGGTACTTGTGTTGCTGCTACACCCCAATGACCATTTGCGTTTCCTGTGCCGTCAAAGTCTAATTGAGTAGCTCCTTCGAACACAGATATTTTTGTTCCACTACCAGCGTAATCCGATACAACTCCTGCGGTTGAAGCTGGAAGAACATGAGCTTCATTTTCTATGTGTACTTGAAGTGCATTACTTCCAACTTCAACTTCTCTCAATGTAACACTATCTGTTAATGTTCCGTCTGCTGCTTGTGATGTGAAAGTTACAACCATTCCATCTACAAAGTTGGCACTTGTTACTGTTGCTGAACCTCCTGCTGTTGTTGCAGATGTTGAAGTTAAAGTTCCCGATGAAGTTGTCCAACCAGGGGCTGGAGTTTGTGTTAAGTTTTGTCCGTTAGCTGTTATCGTTATTGAAGATGGTGATAAGTCTCCGTTTACATCTTTCACAAATATAGCTGAATCAGATACCACAGTTACTGTTTTTGCTGCACTTCCTGGTAATCCATTGGCTGCAAGAAGTTGAGGTGAAGTCCAATCACCTGGTGCATCAACCACATCGGTAGTTACTATTGCGGAAGCAACCGCAGTACAAGTATATAGATCATCGGTACCCGCCGGAACAAGTGCTGTATATCCGTTTCCTAAATCATTATCGTCAAATGTTGCTGAGCTAAATGTCCATGTTCGATCTGTTGATGGTTTATTACTTGGTGCTGATGATGCTCTTTTGTATGCGTAAACTACTGCTGTGCTTACTCCATTGGTTCCGTTTGTTCCATCTACTGCTTTTTGGAATCTGAAGTTCACATCAGTTCCTGCTGTATTGGGTATAAGACTTTCAGCTACATTAACGTTTTCAGATACAAATGTTAAACCAAAATTGAATCTATTTGATGGTGGTGTTGAATCTATAGAAGTTATTGTGTAATGGTACCATCTATCGGCAGTCACATAATAAGTTAAAGAGTCACCAAGAACCAAAGCACTGAAGTATGTTGAATGATCTATTCCATCAACATCCTGTTTATAAATTTGTAAAGCTTGAACACTAGAAAAATCTGTGGTCACTGAAGCCGGAGATCCGCTACCATTATATGCACTTCCGGAATCAAATGTATCCTGGAAGGTATACTTACCTTGCCCATTGGCTCCTGCGGTATTGTCTCTGTTGTCATAAGGGAATGCAAACGTAAAAGCGGGTTCTCCAGGTATTCCTTGTGAAGCGAATAATTGAGCTGTTGACCAATCTCCTCCTGCTACTGCATCTGTAGTTGCTTCCGCTGAGGCTATTGCTGTACATAAATATAAATCGTCTGTTCCCGATGGTATTGCTGTTGCTGTCCAACCGTTTCCAAGATTGTTGTTTCCAAAGCTTCCGTTTGCGAATGTCCATGTCCTTGATGTTATTGGTTGATCGATTGTAGCTCCAGGCGCAAATCTTTTGTAAGCATATACTGATGCTGTGTTTACTGCGTCGTCTCCGTTATCTCCTGCTGGTCCTTGAGGACCTGTACCTCCTCCTGCTCCTCCATCTATTCTTTGTAGTGATAATGTATCACTCAAGCCATCGTTAGTAACTGTAACTGATACCGGATATGTTCCATTTGGAGTTACCGTAAACGTTGCATTTCCAGTACCTGCTGCTGTTACTTGGGTATGTGAAAAATTAGATATTGTTCCGTTAGTTACAGATATATCTCCCACCACCAAGTTGTCTGATTGATTGGATTGTTGTACTGTAAATTGTGCTGTGGTTGGAGTTGGTGTAGTATCACTTGCATCATCGAATGCAAATATGTTTGTGTTTGCTGATATTGTAAGTGTTGATAAAGATGCTATCGTGTTACCTCCGAACGTACTTCCAGCTTCAATCTGTATCTGACCCTTTACAGTCAAGACACCAGATTCAAATTTAAGTTTAGCATTTGTACTATCACCACCCAATCTGAAAGTTCCATCATCTAAATCGAATTCGGATCCTGCAGTTGAAGATAAATTATTAGATTGAATTTTTCCTGTTGATATTCTACCCCCTTCAATTGTAGTTGTCATTGCGCCAGGAGGAAGTACTATAATAGAATCTATGAAAGTTCTATCACTATTAGTTCTTTTAGCCCATACTCCAGCATCAAGAATTAAATCTTGTCTTGCATTAGCTTCTAATACTGAATCGTATGTAGCTACTGGGGATGTTAGATTTGGATGTTTAAATAGTTTATATAGTGCTCCTTTTGAATCTGTGTGAGGTTTTATTATTGCTCTGAATTTATCATTGGCTGATATTCCAGATAGTATTGCGTTACCTCCGTTCATAGGATGATTACCTTCAAATATTTTTATAGATGATCCTTCTAAGAATATTATGTGAGCTGAATTAGAATAGTTACCACTATTTGTTCCAGATGGTGTTGCTGTATCTCCCCAACCAATCATCATCTGATTACTTCCAACTGCTATCATAGTGAAGTCTGATTGGAATGTGTGATCGTCTGCTCTATTGAATATTTGTTTGGATCTTAATTCACTTATCCATCCAGTTGCGGAAGATGACATTTGTAAACCTCCATTCTTTACTACGTGTCTTGTAGTTGTTGTTTGATACCACTGTGATCCAGTTACTTGACCCGCATCAACTAAAAGAGTTGTTGGTACTACAGATCCGGATGGTCCTCCAAAGTTGTGCTCCATAGAAGCTCCATCTGGATTAGTTACTTCTATCTTCCCTTTAAAGTATCCATTCTCAGTATATATACCATATCCAGATACTCCATCGGAAAATGAGTTGTCAGTTATACCTTGTAAGTCTCCAACTCTAACTACAGTTTTAACGTCTCCAAACACTGAGTGTTGGGAGTCTGCTGTATGTTGTTGACTTCCTATACTAGAGTTTTGTCTTTCTACAATATCAATGTATGGTGAATTGTCGTCTGTTGGTTGAGCATTCAATAGAATGTAACCAGTTCCAGCCTTACCTTGTGATGCGACTGATTGTCCATCCTTGATTCGCTCTATAGCAAATCCTCTTCCATTACCCGATACTAAAGCATCTAAGTTTCTTTCTACAACAAGTGTTGGCTTAACTCTGTTGATGGCTCCTGATAACGAAACTGTGGTTGAACCAATCTGAGCTCCATATGCATTACCATCTGTTCCAACTCCATGTGACAAGAAGTGTAATTGATCGTTTGCTCCTACTGCTGATCCTGTGACCATTACAAACATATCAAGGACTTCTTCCATCACTTTATTTTTTATGTTTCGAATACTATCCGCTTTGTTCGTCCCAACCAAAAACTTATAATCGTTGTTTGCTACCACATCTGCTGTTGCAGAAGCAACTCCAGTAAATGTGTAGTTCTTAGATGCGGTTACTTGTAATACTGTTCCTGATGATATTGTTGTCGAGCTTAAATTTAATGATCCAGATGCAGGAGTTTCTACTGCTCCTAAAGAAGCTGATTGTATTCTCATATACTCACGTACAAATCCTTCTCTTCCGTCTGGTCCTTGATCTGTTGATTTCGCAACAACAATTTCACCGGCTGTGAAACCACCTGCATTATCTACAGTTAAAGATTGAGACGTTTCTGTTACATGCCAATCTCTAGTATAAGCATATGAATCTGCTGATGTGCTTACATTTTTCAAAAAGAATTTATGACCACCAACAGCTGCTGCATCACCATTAAATATGAATGTGTTTAAACCAGGACTACAATTGTATCTTGTGTTGTTAGAAATAAATGCAGATCCATTAAACGAGTTGGTTGTTCCATTATAAACACCTCCGGATGTATAACCAGTCGCTCTAATTAATCCGAATTGTAATGGGTTAGACATCGTTCCTGGATCAATATAAAATGTTAGTCTGTATTGTTTGGTAGCATCGGTAGCCATCACATGAGATATTCTGAATGTTTGGTTGTGTCCTGATGCTGGTGTTACTAACTTGAACCATAAGTCGCTCGCATGAGCATTGTTGCCTGTAAAGTCTGAGTCACGGTAAACAGCTGATCCATTGAATTTGGAAAATGTTTGATTTGGTAACATTTCCTCTCCACTATAATTAATGGGAGATCCATAGATATTGGTAAGATATGGATAATCTATATATCTTGGGTTTGTTGTGTCTATCTTAGCTGCGTTGGCTACCATTACTTGTCCACCTACAACCGATATGGTATCCTTTTCGAATACAGCTGTCGATAGTGTTCCTCTAATTACTGCGTTCTCAAATTCTGCTCTACCGTCTGCTCTTATTTGCCATCCAGTTGCGTTCGCAGTTAGTCCCGATATGAATGGATCTGTTTCTATTGTTCCATTCGAACTTATTACTATACCTGGTGATAACGGTGAGTTAGCTCCAAGATTAGATATTATTTTTGTTGTATCAAACTTCCATCCGGCTATTTGATTTGTTGAACCCAATTGAAATATAGACGATCCAGCATTATATCCTGCCAATCCCCAATCGGTATCTGATGTGTATTTCTGTTCTATATAATCGCTTGCATTTTTTCTTACTACAATACTTGGAGTTGCGCCAGCTTTTAATGCTACACCCGATGAAGTTCCACTATATCCTGTGGTTCCTAGAGTATCACTCGATATAGTGAATGCTGCTATCTCTCCTGCTACTGCTTTCAATGATCCTGCTTTGGTTACACTGAACGGTGCTGAAGCGAATGTTCCGTGACCAAGTTGAATTCCTTCATCAGCGTCCGCTACAAATATGTCTGTTCCAGTACCTAGTGTTATTCTTTTGGCTGTTGTATCAAGTTGAAAATCGGTGGCTGTTAAAGTAGATGATCCTATTGTAAATCCACCGATTGCTCCTTCATTTGCAGTTATTTTACCTTGCATTACTACATCACCAGCTGGTCCCAAATGGAAGTTGGATGAAGATATTTCAATTAAATTTCCCGAACCTGATATGAATTGAGTTGTTGGAGTACCAACGAAAAACTTATTAGCTCTAATATCTATTTCAGATTCTGTACCCGCGATATGACTAAACCTCATGTAAGATTCTGATGACCCTACAAATTCAAATCCTATTCCAGTATATACTGTGTCTGCTCCTCCGCTTGAAGTGCACTCAGCTACAGATCCTGACCATAACATCCATCCGGTTGGTCCGTAACTTCCAGATGCTGCTTTGAATCCTTGATAATCTATTGTTCTTATATTTGCCATTATGCCACTCCTTGTAATATTATTCCGTTTCCTAGTATCATGGTTCCAATAATCTCTGTGGTTCCATTAGCTATGTTTAATCCGTTTAGCATTGCGAAGTCACTATCATATTCGTAATGTATATAGTCTGCTCTAACTCCCACTGGATTATAGAATTCGAATTTGAAATCTAGTCTTGAATTTTGAAAACCTAGTGAAGTAAGTTGGGCCTCCATGAATGTGTGATTTGGAGTAAACCCAGACTCCGCTCTTGCTTGTATCGATACATCCGCTATCCACCATGTTCCATGCTCTATTAAAAAAGCAGGTACTATTGTTCCATCTTGATCCGCAGTAAACTCTACTGCAAAAGTTTGTCCACTCATATCGTAATTGGGTGATGGTGCAGGATTAGCTGCTGCAGTTTGCGCAAATGTAGGATTACGAGTTGGTCCAACTGCATTACCCGTTTGCACAGTTGTTGTTGGTGTAGCAAAATTAGTTGCAGGAAGAGTTATCTGATTTGCTGGTTGTCCGGTTGTTGTCATTGGAGCAACCGCAAATGCTTGAGGTGTTGTTACGTTTCCTGTACGTGACATTGCTTGTGCGTTGTTTACTGAATTAGCTGTTAGTTGAGCAGGTGCTGCATTCAGTATAGCTGGAGAATATACTACCGCTGGGAATGTAGGGAATGTAGCTACGGCTGCATTACTTGGTGTTGGTGTAGGTGGATTGGGAGCTTGAATAGTTCTTACCTCTTTCCCTTCCAAACCATTAAATATACTTGAGTCGGGTGATACTCCTGACCCAGACATCATCACTCGTATTTTTGGACGAGATTGTTGACCCGATATAGCATCTATTACTCCTTGACTCTTTAACCTCATAGATACATAATATCTATCTCCTGCAAATACTTGTATAGGTCTATTTGTTGTAGAGCTGAATTTAATGTATGAGTTTGCTCTGTCGGCTGCTCCAAGGAGCGCTTCTGATCCACTTATCTGTAAAGAGTTCATTAACTCAACATCATTTCTTGTTACTGTCGGAGCCGTTGAGGATCCATATATGTTTGTTTCCCAATATTCATTATATGTTGCTATAGTTAGAAATTTACCTATTGGATGTCTATCAAATATATTTGCTGTGTCAACAAACAACTCTTTAGATTCGATTGTTTGTTCATCAGCTAGATACCATTGAGATTTTCCAACCTCCCTCATGAAAGCTTTTATGGAAGCTACGTCTCCACACATTGGATCTATATTAGCTAGTATTATATTAGCATACGAATTAACTGTAGATGATGTTGTGTATGTTGCCGGTGCTTGATGGTATGATATAGTAAATTCGGTAGCAAAGAATTCTTGTGGAGCTGCTGTTATGGTTTGTGTTAAGTTCTGTCCCACCTGAGATCTTTGTACTATTTGTGCCAAGTAATTGTATCCTGGACTAATCATTGCTGTCTGTGCGTTGGGAATATCTGTTATATTGAAGAACCCTTCTGGTGGAGATGTAGGTGCTGAATACGCTGCATTAACTGATGCAGGTGGTTTTACACTTATCATACCTCCGATCATTTCTGATGTTATTGAACCTAAATGATCGTCTGGATCGAATGTTATCTGTCCAGTGTTCCTACTACCTCTTTGATAATGAAATCCTGTGGTTCCGGAGTAGTGGGCTAGTATTCCACTTCCTGTGTTGTAGGATTGAGATACAGCTCCTCTTTCTACTTCACTTAAAAATACTCTCGGTGTTCTATTAAATAAAATTGGAGTATTGTTTATTCGGAAAGGTTCTACTTCTACTCTTCTTCTCCATCTTACATTTGGTTTACCTTCCCAACTTTTTGGTATACTTCTTCCGTTTGGTCTTCTTTTTGCTATACCAACTAAAGTTACCATTACTGGACCTGGAGGTGTATCTTCAAATACCCATACGGTTACAAGTCTTCTATCAAGATTATCTCTATATCTATTTACTGTGTGGAATATTGGAGTTCCGTTTAAGTCAGTAAGCTCTACTTTTATTTCGGATCCTTTTACTAATAGTTGGTGGTTACCAGTGACTTTGAAAGCATTCTTACCACCAGTTAGTATCATTTCTAGATTGGATACATTGAAGTAGTCTGAGTGGTCACTCTGATCTGTTATTAGTATGGGTATTACGGCTAAGCCAAGATACTCATTTCTTTTTTCTAAGTATGAATTCACTTTATTATCTCCAATATATCTACCATGATCTACTCACAGTATCGTATATAAATATAAGTGGGGGTTAGTATTGTATAAGACTGTGGCCTGAACTTGTATCTATTTCTATTAGTTCGTCTACCATATCTTTCATCAAATCGATATGCGAAACTACCATAATAAAATCGTACTCAGTTTTCAAGTATTCAAACAATGACTCAAGTGCTTGAAGGTTCTCTGAGTCTAGGTTTCCAAATCCTTCATCTATTATAAGAAAGTTTGGTCTCGGTAAACAAGACACCTTAGTTAAAGCAACTCTAATAGCTAATGAAGATAAAAACTTTTCCATACCGGAAGTAATACTTAATGGCCATTTATCTTTTCCATAACAAATATAACTGACTATGTTCTTTCCATCAACATTGAATTCTATTTTAAAGTCGACAATTTGTTCGAGTATTTCGTTAACCTCATCTTCAACTATAGGCATCAGATTAGATATTATCTCGTAAGATATTCCGTCCCTATGCATAGCCAACAAGTAGAAGTCAAACGCTTTCAATTTAATTTCTAATTTGTGTGCATCCGCTATCAACTTTTGAATATTAGATATGGTTTGCTTTGTAGTTTCTATCTTGCCGTATGTTGTTTGTATATCAACTCTACATTCTCTCACATCCTTTTTAGACTCTATTATTTTTTCTTTTACAGAATCTATTTCTTCTTGAATAGTTTTATTGTGTATTATAGCGTCTGCGTTTTCATTGTATTCTGCTATATCAGACACTATACTATTAATTGCTGTTGAGGTTCTTTCTGTATTCAATAAACAATTAGACATTTTAACTTCCAATTCTGATTCGTACCTTCTATATTTAGATCTTTCAAGGGTCCAAGTATTGAAGTCTGATTGCTCTTTTTCTACTAATTGTAATGTTGCCAATCTAGCATCAGATTTTGCTTTATTGTTCAATACGTCCATCACTAATATCTTGTCGTCTTCCAAAGTTCTTTTTGCTTCTTCGGCTATCTTAACAAACTCATTGTTACAACAATATTTACAATCCTTATCATATTCATGTGTATCTAATTTAGATATAGTATTTAGTTTAGTCTTCACTTTACTTTTCAATACTGATATTCTATTTATGAGATTGTTGTTGGTAACCTTCTCTTCTTCCAATAATATCTTTCTTTCGTCAATGTCGTCTATATTCCATTGAGCCAACATTCTATCCGCTTCTGCTACTTTATGTTTGTTAGACTCCACATATCCATTATACTCATTTAGCTTTAGTTGTATTGCGTCTCTCTTTTCAGAAAGTGTAGTAAGATCAGATTGTAACAAGTCTATATCTAATACTTTCGATATAGGTTTCAACTGAATCTTTGCAGCATCAAGCTCTTCATTCTGTAAATTAAGTATTTGTTCCAGTACAACACATTCCGCATTATACTCATTAAACTTATCTCCAGTAGTGTTCAACGTTTCTTTATTTTGAGCAAGTAGTTCACTATAGTTGTGCTTGCTGAAGTCTTTGAGTAATACCTTGACAGACTTAACTTCCTCTTTACCCAACTCATATAAGTCTTCCAATACTTGTACATCTGTATATCTTGCAAGAAGTTTCTTTTTATCTGATTGTGATTTATCTATAAAGCTAGAGTTATTGTTCTGTGCTGACATTGCTGTAAGTATAAAGTCATCATACTCTCCTACAACATTAGATATGTTTCTGTTTGTATCCTTTCTTTGCTCACCATTCAACGATACCTTCTCTCCTTCTTCATCTAACATATAAAAATTTATCTTGACGTTCACATGAGGATACTTTCCATGAGTAATCATCTTTCCTTTCTTCTCTATGAAGTATTCTATTCCATCAACTTCAAACTTTAACTTGCAACTGAATGTATTTTTATTACTATTCATTATGTCTTTACCACTAGAAGTTCTTGAGCACTTATCAAACAAACAGAACATAAGAGCATCAAATATGGCAGATTTTCCTGCATGGTTTGGTGCAAATATTCCAGCTATATGCTCCATCTTGGAAAAGTCTATTTTGTTTCCGTCTCCATAACTAAACATATTAGCAAACTCAAACATCTTAGGTTCCCACACTCTATTCATAGGAGTTGTTTCACTTACTAACATCCTATTAAGGTCAACATTAATATTCCTTACCTCCTCAATAATATCTGCTGAGACTGAGTGTTCGTTTGTTAAGTAATCTTCTATTAGTGTGTTTTGATATCCTACATCATTGATGTCCTTTATAAGACTTCTTTTCCTATTTTCTTTTTCTTCATCAGTAGCATTTCTCTTGATACCAATTTCTACACTTGGGTAAGCTGATTTTAATTCTGATACTACCGATTGTATCTGAGCTTGTGTGGAGTTGGATACGAGTAGTCTTATTTTAGAATGTTTAGTTATTCCTTGTGTATCAGATATTATCACTCCATTATCCATTTCAACTTTATGTTGAGAATACTCATTATCAAAGTCTGTGAATTGAGCTGTTCTTGTTTCTATATCCCATAATGCACAACCATGCTTATCTATAGATTCACCGATGTTTTGTTGTATTAATGATCCAACTTGTAATACTGTTTGTTCTTGATTATAGAATTGTCTCTTATGAATATCTCCCAACATCCCCATATCATATCCATCAAACAAAGACATAGGTAAGGTATCATTCTTAACCTTGAAACCTATATCGGTCATGGAATTATTAACTGCTCCATGGAATAAAGCAATCTTAGTTTTTGCATGAAAGGAGTTTGCTTTTATGTAAGTCTTTGGATCGTCGAATATACCAAACACCACAAAGTGAACATCAGCTATTTTATATACTCCAGAATCTTTTAGGTAATGTAATGATGGATGATCTATTGCTGCTATGATAGGAGATAGAGTATCTAACCTAGACGAGTTGTTTAGGTTGGCATCATGATTACCAGTTATAACAATAGTGGTTCTTCTATCAGCTAGATTAGAAAGAAATTCGGTTGTCAAGTCTATAAGCTCAGGAGATATATCTGTTTTACTATGAACAATATCACCACCAACATAAACAATAGAGTTCATAGGAAGTTTGTCTACTTCAGCATACAATTTATCAAACACAATTCTATATTCTTTGTGTCTTGTATAATTTCTTATGTGAATATCTGCAACGTGTAGTATCTTGTCTACACTATCAAAATCTACTTCTATCTTATAACTCAAACTGCATCTCTAGTATTCTTGTTAAGTTTAATGGTTTAGACTCAACTATTAATTCATTCATTTTATCCTTACCTAGATCAGATGGATCCGATTCGTTTGGTAAATCTACAATATGTACATCTATATTACAAGACAATAACTTGGTTGCCAACTCTAGTGAAGTCTTTGCTGCATCCTTGTCTAATATAATATTAACTCTTTCAACTTTATTTTCTATGATTGTTCTTTCTAAAACTTTTGGAAGAAACTTACCAAACAATGGAATAGTATTCTCTCCGATTGAGAAAGCATCAAATACTCCCTCACATATATTGATTGGTTCATCCCAATTCACCAACAATTCAAACCCAACAACATTCTTAGATACTTTTGGGTTCTTATGTGGGAAAGTACTTTCATAATAAGACCTTCCAACAAAATAATTAAGTGATCCGTCTTGACCATAACTCGGGATAATTATATATCCTTTATATCTTCCTGATGCACAAAATCCTATATTATGTCTGAGAATATCTATTTTAGTTAAACCTCTTTTCTGAAGATATCTAAATGCGTTTCTGAATTCTGGATCGTTAGCGTTCCCATGTAATATAGGAACAAACTCCATTGGTAATGCAACATGCTCTTCTTTAGCTGTACTTAATCTGGGTGGATGTATATTGCATATTTCAGAAGCTCCTCTGATGTCTTCCTTGGAAGCTTTATTAGACTTGAATAGTTTAACAAATCCAATTCCTTTAACACCACATACCCAACAATGCCATTTGTAACTGAGAAGGTTTATACTTAGTTTATGTTTCCTATGATTACAATATGGACATTTTACAACCACCTCCTCATTTCTGGTGATTCCATTACCCATAACTCTGAGTATTATAGTCTTCAGTTTGTTGTTAATCATATATACAATATAAGGAAAAATGTTGGAATAAACAAGGAATTACGGGATTATTCTCCCATTCAGTAATACTATTATATTTTATTTGATTTAGAATTATATACTTATTACTATTTAATTGTTTTTAATCTAAAGATAATAAAAATAAATTGATTACACAACTTTTATACTATCTATTTCAGATAAAAGATTTTCTGATAGTTTAACGTTTCCGAATCGTCTTGGTCCCACACAGTCATTATAGAACTTGGATCTTGATACTACATGAAGTCTGTGATGAATGTTTTCTTCTAGATAATTTACTTGGCCTTTTGTTTCTCCCATAACTAGTATTTCAAACTTAAATTTAGATAATCCCATTTTAGCTATGTCAGCATTTAACGGTTTAGATGACCCAGTATATTCTCTCCAATTGGAATCTTTCTTGACCACCTTCCTTCTTTTCTTACCAGCCACCTTAACTCTTCTAGTTGAAAAAAAATATTTTCTTCCTATATACATTCTTCCACTTTCTTTATGGGTAATCATATATACGAAACCAAACATCCCTAAAGGAGATTCTTTTATCTTCTTTTTCTTGTATAACCAATGTGACATTAACGTCCTCTTTTAATTTGTATCAAATCTAATCTGATATGATGTATCATACTCGCTTGGGTTTTTTACTGGTTGCGCAAGTTTTGCAACTGCACATAGATTACCTGAGTCATCGTATAATCCTATTGTTGTTACATACGGTGAGAAGTATGAGCTTGTGACATAACTTTGCATCGTATCTTCTTTTGGATCCTGCTTGACTCTTAGTGTATTATTGAAACTAGAATTATATTCTCCATCTAAGACATTACACAAATACAAGTGCTCAGTTACATCTTGTGATCCTTTGAAAGATAAGCTGTCCCAAACAGATGAAGAATGATACAAGTCTTTGGTTGTGTTGCTTGGAGTTGTTATGGTTGCTATTCCATGTGCATACATAATGTTACCAACTCTATTGCTATTGTTTATAGAAGAGTGTAATACGGTTACTTCAGCAGCAGAAAGTCCTTTGTCAAACAATCGTATTTCATCCATCTTTCCCGTCAACGGATGTATTACATTTTCACCTACCCATTTGTTCAGAAGTGCATCATGTCTTCTTTTACCGTACTTTCTTCCTCCAACAAATATATTACAACTTGTTCTAGTTACTAGGTCATGAGCGTTATCAGTTTCTGTGTCTTCTAGTACAGCATCTATATATAGCTTTAATTGGTTACCAACTTTAGTAAAAGCAACATGGTGCCAATTGCCATCATTGATTGTACTATCAGATACCAAATTATTGTACCCCGTAGTAGAAGCTTTTGAGTTTCTAAACACAGACACCTTTCCTGCACGTGAGGCGTGAGTTTGATTGTATATTCTTATGTCGAATGGAGAATGTCCTCCCCACCACTCTCTTTTTGTTATAAAAGCATTAACAGTTTGATTCTTTAATATTCTTGAGTTACCATCACCTCCGTTCGTAATATAACTTTGAGTGTGAGTTTGATTAGACTCAACCTTACACCAAAACGCAACAGTAAAATCTTCATCAAAATCCATTTGTGCTGAATTCTCTAGTTCTATTCTACTATTAAGGCTCACATCTTCTTCTA
>TARA_R110001592_G_scaffold2636_1_pt1 | contig 19991 bp, 15 predicted proteins | sample TARA_R110001592 | Tara Oceans TARA_R110001592 (sample SAMEA4398387) | marine metagenome | biome: Polar Biome; feature: [SRF] surface water layer (ENVO:00010504); material: water (ENVO:00002006), including particulate matter (ENVO:01000060) such as... | depth 5 m | reverse complement strand
GATGTTTTAAAAGCAGACGAAGATGATGGTGTTTTACATCAACTAGGCAGGGATGGAAGAAAAGAAGAAATAAAAGATTTTATAGATTATTATACAGATTATATAGATAAATATATGTTTACTATGTTTAAAAAAGATAAAGATAGAAAAGTATGTGACGCTATTAATGTACTTTTTAAACGTAGAGAAAATTTAGAAATATTTAATAAAAAAGCACTTTATATTTATATAAGAGAAATGACAGAAGTAGATACTCCGGTTATTACAAAAGTAACTAAGGTATTAAAAAAAGTATATAAAAAATTATATACCGAATATGCCGAAACAGGATATGTAAGAGTATAATCTCTCCATATTTATAACAAAACCAATATGGATTCATTAGATCAAATATTATTCGATGATAAATCTTTTGGAGATTTATTAAAAGAAATTCACGGTAATCAAAAGAAAAAAGCCAAACAACTTGCTTCTTTGATAGCGGAATTGCGCCCTTTAGTTCAATCTTTAGGCGACGCTACAGTTGTAGTTCCACTAATTAAAGAATATATGGAAATAAGCGTTAAAAATGACGATCAATTAATTAAGATGGCAGCTATTGTACAACGTTTATCTTCAGGAGCAGCTAATTCAGGAGATGGTGGTTTATTAACCACAGAAGAAATGGACCAGTTAATGGAGGTAGCTGAAGAAATAGCAAAAACAGTTGAAGAAACACCAAAACAATTAAGTAAACCAACAGAATAATGGGAGTATTAGTTTCAGAGGGAAATAGAAATTATGGAGGGGTAAATAAAGGCTTTCAATTAAAATCCGTTAGAGTAGAAAAAGTCATACTAACTAGAAAACAGTTAGAAGAAGAGGATGGAGGTGATGGTAAAGGATGGTCTACTATAGGAACTATATATTATTCAGATACAAAGGGATCCCAAGCGGATGGAATAGTATCCGAAGGTAAATGGCTACCTGCTCGTCCTCTTTTACCACGTATAACAGATTATCCATTAATAGGCGAAATAGTTTTAATATTAAGTTCATTTTCTAAAGAAGCAGCAGTTAAGGGAAAGAGTACAGATACATATGCATATTATTTTCCTAGCTTAAATATATGGAATAAATCACATCATAATTCGGTACCTGGACATTATAAAGTAGACCAGAATGGCACAGTGGGAAATGCTGATTCGTATCAATTTTCAGCAGATGGAGGGAGAATAAAAACCACTACTGATGCTGATGATACTGAAAATCTTTTTCCTTTAGGAGAATACTTTAATGAAAGTAATATAAGATCATTATTACCCTATGAGGGAGATCATATATTAGAAGGTAGATTTGGAAATTCTATTAGATTTGGGAGTACTACCCCCTACGAAGAGGGTAAGGATAATAATCCCGAACCTAATCCTTGGTCTTTTTATAGTCATAAGGGAATATCTAAACTAGACAACACAGAGGGTAAAATAGGAGATCCTATAATTATTATTAGAAATGGTCAACAAATATTTTCAAAAGATGACCAAAATTATGATCCTTTTGCCCCAGTTGTAGAAAATATAAATGAAGATAATTCTTCTATATACATGACATCTAATCAAAGATTATCAAACTTAGTAGTAGCAGGAGCAACAGCAGCTAGTTCAGAATCTGTAAGTCAATTATCTTATGGAGATCAATTAGAGAAAGATATATTAGATAACACTAAAAACTATACAGTACCTTTCTTATTTGGATCAACAATTGATATAAATGTACAGGATATGCTAAAAACAGGAATGGATGCAATAAATTTAGATGATCTTGTAGATACGGGGGCAGCTGCTGTTCAAGTATTAGAAGATTATCTAGGAATAGAATTAATTGGAGATCCTATAATACCAACATCCACAGAAACCGTTACAACAGAAAGAGAAGGAGAAGATGACGGTTTAAGTTTTTATGATGAATTAACAGAATCAGGAGTAGCAGATGATAGTGATTTTGATGAATATGATTTATTTTATGAAGCCGAAGAACTTGCATCCCAAACGTATGATGAATCTACAAATCAAGCAACATCAGCACAAGAAATACCTAACTCAGCACCTCTAGATGGGACTAATGGTCAAAATACTCCATCTACACCTTATGATGGGGATGCAAATGCAGATTGGACAACATATCACCACATGTATTTAACTGATAAGGATAAAGTAAAAAAAGGTAAAAACCAAGCTATAAGTCAAGTAACAGGAAAAAGAGGATTAGGCCAAAGAAAAGAAGTATATACAGCACTAGGTCTTTATGATGATACTGTGGATCCTAAAGGCCCCTTTCCAGGTAAAAATGGTACAGTAACATATGTCCCAGTAGGAAAAGATTGGAGTGTAATGAAGAAAAATTGGGCAGGAACAGCTGGTAGAGTAAAATTCCTAGTTATACACTACACAGCAGGTGGAAAAAAGGATGCATATAAATCAACAGTATCCTCTATATATGGTTGGAGAGGGTCTTATGCATGTGGGGGAGACAGAGCAGGATACCATTGGATGATAGAAGGACACGATGGATCGGATGGAAAATGTACAAATATATACCAGGATTCTTTTACAGCATATGGGGCGGGTGTAGGTTCTAAATTTAAACATTTCTCTTATTATAAAGGAAATTCAGTAGCTGTAAATATAAATTGGATGGGGGGTGTTTCCGGAAAATTAAATATGTCAGATGCACAAGCATCTACTCTTAATAAAATGGTAAAATTTTATTGCTCAAAATACCCAAACATAAAAGTTATAGGACATTATAATGTATCTGATAAAGCATGTCCTGGTTTCCATGTCTCTCACTATTTAACACAATTAGGGTTAAGTAAACATAAACAAACACAAGTTGGTGGAAAAGATTTGATGCGTGAAAAATGGAAACCCATGCATGCCGGAGGAGATTATGAAAAGAAAATGAAGGAAAGAGCAGAAATGGTAGCTAAGGGAACACCCACAAAATCAACATCAAAAGACGAAGCAATGTCCTCAGGATAAAAAATAAAATAAATGGCAGAAGAAAATTATATACCAGAACAACCAAACATGTATCAAGGCAAGCAAATTGTCTTAAATTCAGATAGAGTATTATTTAACGCTAAAAAAGACTCAGTATTAATATTTGCTGATAAATCTATAGGTTTAAATACAGCAGGAACAGTGAACATAGATACTACTAATAGAGGAAAGTTTATAGTAAACTCCCCTAAAATAATATTAGGTATGGTATCTGAGGAATATCCAAAAGAACCAGCATTATTAGGCTATAAAACAGGAACATACTTAAAAGATTTATGTCAACTAATTAAAGATCTAATTTTATTTTTAGCAGCGGAATACAAAGTAACAGTCCCTCTAACAGGAGTATCTGCACCCGGCCCAAATGATATATCTAGTTTAATGTTAACAATATCCTCATTAAAATCAAGAATAGGAGATTCAAAAACACCAGGTGAAATCCATAGTAAAAATATAACACTAATATAAAATGGCACATACTCCCATCCATATTGATCCTTTTGATTTTAGTATAGAAATAAAACCACCAGTACTTCCTCTACCAATACCCCCAAAAATCCCAACAGGATGTTTTTCATTAGAATTACCTACAGGAAGTATAATGGCTTTTATAAGAATGGCATTAGCAAACCTTGAAAGTCAAATTAGAGCAGAAATAGAATCCGTAAAAGATCAAATAGAACAACAAATAAGAGACAAAATACCTACTAAACAGGAAATAATAGATTATATTATGTCTCATGGTTGTGAACAAGAACCACAAGTAACAGAATATTATAATGCACTTAAAGATGGTTTAAAAGCAGTATATGCAGTAATAGATGGGGTTAAGAAAAAAATAGATGGAGTTCGACAAACAATAGAACAATTAAAAGGTAAAGTAGAACACGTAGAAAATATAATAAATGGATTAAAACCAGTAGTAACTACACTACAAACAGTTGTTAGTGTAGCTAAAATAGCAATCAATTTTTTCCCACCTTCTACTCAATATACTCCTTTTCCTTTAAGATTATATTCAAAAGCAGATGAAGCTATAAAAGTAGCATATTCAACAATGTGTGTTATGGGGGGAAATATAGAAGGTATTCCTCCGGCATTAAGAGCACAAATAGAAAGATTAAATGAATTTGTAAATATTATAAATCCTTATGTTACACAAATGGATGAAATAATTAATCAAATAAAAGAATTAGAAGCCATTTTAGAGGCATATTATCTTCAATGGTTAGCTAATTGTAATGATCCAGCTAATCAAGACCCATCAGACCCAGGAACTAAAGACGATAATAAAAAATATCTAATAGAGGAATATCAAGCAATAACAGATAATATAGATAAATACCCAAAAACTCAAAAGAATGATTGGAATTTATTAAAAGATTATATCTCACCAACAATACCAGCTAACCCACCTGAATGGGCAAATTTAGACAATTATGTAATAAATAATAAAGTAATATTAGTATTTGGCCCACCCCCTCCAACTAGACCAGCAACAGATGAGAACGGCCAATACAGAATAGATTATTATGCAGCAATTACCAACAACATAGATCAGTATCCTGAAATAAACCCAGATGATTGGAATTTATTAAAATCTGAAATAGTAGATGTACCCCCTCCAGGACCCCCACCAGAATGGGCGAATGTAGAAAATTACATAATATCAGACCAAGTAATGGTAATAATACCTTTAGGGGGGACAGATTTCTCCAATACTATTACAGGTATAGTAAACTCAGGAAACACAGAATACATTAAAAAAGTATATAATGCTAATTTTAGCCAAATAGGATACAGACGTTATTTTGATTTACCATAAAAACAAAAAACAAATATATTTATAACAAACAACAACAACAATGAAGGCAAAAACATTTGAAAATCTAATTAGAAAAGTAGTTAGAGAAGAAATAGATTATTCTCTACATAGAGAAATTAAGTCACTTAAAGAAGATTTACGTGATGAATTTAAACCCTTAATCATAGAACAAAAAGAAACACCAGCACAAATAGATCCAATGCCCGAAGAAGCAAAAACTTCTTTAAGAGAAAAAATTATGGGTAATGCACCTATAAAACAACGTCCAAATCATAATTTTACATCTAATTCATCATTAAATGATTTATTAAATGAAACAGCAATGGGAAATACAAATACACAATCGGGAAATGCACCTGTAAATTTAGCCCAACCATTTGCATCAGGAGCTCCACTACCAATGGATACAGCAGGGATGCCAGAAGAAGTAGCAAACGCAGTAACAAGAGATTATAGTGGTTTAATGAAAGCAATAGCTAAGAAAAAAGGAAGATAATAAATGCCAACATCAGAATTACCAATCCAAATACATCCATTAGATCTTAACAAGAACGTTGCGATAGGGGTAGTTTTTCCTTTAATGGAAGGTGGGTCTTTTAAACAATCTTTTACTATAAAAGACCAGATAAAAACAAATATAATTAATGTATTACTAACAGAAAAAGGAGAAAGAATAAACAACCCTGATTTTGGAACCGGTCTTAAAACAATATTATTTGAAAATAACCCAAACGCAAATCAAATAGAAGAACTAATAGGATATCAATTATCCCTTTATGTACCTGAAGTAGATGTGGATAGTGTTGAAGTTAAATTTGAACATGATCTTCATATTTTATTTGTTAAATTAATATATACCTTTGTAAGATCAAATGAACAAGATTCAATTGTAATAAACATATCTCAAAATATAGCATCAAGTAGAAATGCATAAATAATTAAATAATGGCTTATACAAAAACAAATAATAAAACACAAGATAAGGATGTAAAATATCTTAATAAGGATTTTAATTCTTTTAAAGAACAACTAACAGAATTTGCACAAGTATATTATCCTGATACTTATAATGATTTTAGTGAAGGATCCCCAGGGATGATGTTTATGGAAATGGCAGCGTATGTAGGTGATGTTTTATCTTTTTATACAGATACACAATTAAGAGAATCTTTTCTATCATTAGCCCAGGAAAAAGAAAATATATATAATTTATGTTATGCTATGGGATATACTCCTAAAGTAACAACGGCTGCCTCTACTAATCTAGATATATTCCAATTAGTCCCTTCAAAAATAGTAAACTCATCTTATGAACCTGACTTTGACTATGCTTTAAAATTAAACGAAAACTCAACCTTTAATTCCACTGAGGGTGTTAATTTTTACACAACAGAGCAAGTAGACTTTTCCTTTTCAAGCTCTTTTTCCCCTACAACAGTTAACATTTACCAATATGATACATCAAATAATCCAGAATATTATTTATTAAAAAAGAACGTAAAATCAATTTCGGGAACAACAGCAATAAAAACATTTTCAATAGGGGCCCCAGAACAATTCCAATCTTTAACTTTATTTGATACAGATATTATATCAATTGAATCCATAGTGGATTCTGAAGGAAATCAATACACAGAAGTCCCTTATTTAGCTCAGGATACAGTATTTGATGAGGTAGAAAATACAGGGGCTAATGATCCCGAATTACATGGATATAATCACCAAACACCTTATTTATTAAAGATAAAAAGAGTACCTCGAAGATTTATATCTAGATTTAAAACGAATGATACCTTAGAAATTCAATTTGGGGCAGGTATGAGTGATAAAGCGGATGAAGAAATTATTCCAAACCCAGATAATATAGGTTTAGGAATTAAAGATGGAAGAAGTAAATTAGATAAAGCATACGACCCTTCAAATTTCTTATATACTAAAGCTTATGGTCAAATACCTTCAAACACTACTCTAACCGTAACTTATTTAAAGGGAGGAGGATTAGAATCTAATGTAAATAGTAATACAATTACTGCCAGAGGAGTCCTGAATATGCAAAATAAAGCAAATTTAAATGGCGCTTTACTATCATATATCAAATCCTCAGTAACATCTACAAACCCTGAAAAAGCAGTAGGAGGAGGAGCAGGAGATACTGTAGAAGAACTTAGAATGAATACAATGGCTCATTTTTCGGCACAACAAAGAACAGTGACCAAAGAAGATTATTTAGTAAGAACTTTATCTCTACCCGCTCGTTATGGAAGAGTAGCTAAAGCTTATATAACACAAGATGATCAAATATCTCCTTTAACAACAGAACCAAATCGTATTCCTAATCCTTTAGCATTAAACTTATACACTTTAGGATATGATAAAGATAAATATTTAACTACATTAAATACAGCTACTCAAACAAATTTATCAACTTATTTAGAGCAATTTAGAATGCTAACAGATGCAGTTAATATCAAAGATGCATTTATAATTAATTTCGATTTAGAATTTCAAGTAACAGCATTTAAAAATTATAATAATCAAGAAGTATTAGTTAATTGTATTAATGAATTAAAAGAATATTTTAAAATAGATAAATGGCAAATAAACCAACCTATTGTTGTATCCGAAATTTATAATTTAATAGGAGGAGTTTTAGGAGTACAAACAGTTGAAGATGTAAAAATAGAAAACAAAAATGGATTAGCTTTTGGGTATTCACCCTACAAATATGATTTTGAAACAGCTACACGAAAAAACATAATATACCCCTCACTAGATCCAAGTATTTTTGAAATGAAATACCCTAACACAGATATTAAAGGAAAAGTAACAACATACTAAAATGGCATATTATTTTTTATTCCCCGAAAAAGACACAACATTATACAGTCATCCCGATCGTATATATTCTAATACAGGAAAAGATGAAATTATTGAATTAGCAAAAGAAAAATCCGTAGTTACGGGGTTATATTACCCCTCAAGGATTCTTGTAAAATTCAAGAATGAAGAACTAAAAACTGTAATAAGAGATGTAGTAGGTTCAACTAAATTTAATAATGGTAATGCACAAGTATCTTTACAATTAATGGCTTCAGAACATAAGTCATTAACTCAAATTCTTAATATTGAAACCTTCCCCGTATCCCAATCATGGATGCAAGGATCAGACAAATATTTAGATATTAAACAAGGAATCACATCCTCAAACGGGGCTAGTTGGAGATATACAGATGATACAAATTATAGAACAGAATGGACAACAGCCAGTTTTGGTAATGCATCAACGGGATCTATAAATAGTAATACAATACAAGAAGGGGGAGGAACATGGTATACAGGTAGTGAATTCACAGCTACACAACAGTTTTTAGATGGAGACAAATTAGACACAGATTTAGATGTAACAAGTATAGTACAAAAACATAGTGCTAGTATATTTGTAAGTGAAACCTACCCTAATGGTATATATAATAATGGTTTTATAATTAAAAAACCAAATTCAATAGAACTTTCAACAGTAACTAGTTTTGGTGAAATGAAATATTTTTCATCTAATACTCACACAATATATCCCCCAAGATTAGCTTTTAAATGGGATGATAGTAATCACAGTTACCAATCATCAGCTAAACAAAGTGGGGAATTAAATGTTTCTCTTTATAGAAACAAAGAACAATACAACCAAAATGATGAAGCAACTTTCAGGGTCCATGTAAGAGATAAATATCCTGTAAGACAATTTACATCATCTTCAAATTATTTACAAACAGGATACCTTACAACAGGTTCTTATTATAGTATAAGAGATGCAGCGACAGAAGAAGAAGTAATACCTTTTGATACCACTTATACAAAATTAAGTGCAGATGCTAATGGTATGTATTTCAAAATTTATATGCAGGGATTACAACCCGAAAGATATTATCGTTTATTATTTAAACACATTAATAGGGATGGTACTTTAGTGTACGATAATAAGTTTCATTTTAAAGTAGTTAGATAATGGCTAGTCAAAGAATTTCACAAATGGTTTCTAAACTAGACTCAGGTGCAGTCCAATATGGCTATAGCCAAATGAGTATGGTATGGGAAGGAAAAAACAAATGGGGTAAATCCAACCAAGACACCTTAAAATCATTTGTAAAAACAACAGAACACCAAAAAAGAAGATATCCAGGGGGTCAAGATTATGGTGCAAAATTACCTAGAAATTATAGAGAATTTGATAAACAAGATAAAAATTGTGGAAGTTGTTATTTTCAACAAAATTTCATCTGTGGAAGATATAAAGAAGATATAAAAACAGCTTATGTTTGTGATTCATGGAAGGATCCAGAATCTAACCAGAATACTATAGTCCTTGAAAAAAGTGTATATAGAAACTTAAGTGGGATTCGTGAATTAATTAATGTAGATTTTCAAGAATTTGGTAAACCAAATATTTCAAAGGATATAGATTTGTTTTTTAGAATGTATGATGAAGTATTTTATGATTTACCTAAATTAGGAGTAGAAGGGTCCCATACTTATATGTTAGAAAGAGCCAAAGACCACATTGAAGACTATACAGACCCAAAAGACCAAATGATAGATGCTCTATTAATGCAAGTATCAGGATTACAAGAAACCATTCAGGATCAACTATCATCACAACCTCATCCTTTCTTCCCTGATGGAACTTTATTACATGTACCTTATGTACAATCAGGAATAATGCAAGGGGGTAAATTAAGGATGATGGCATGGTCTGTAACTAAAATATTTATGGCTTCAAGGCCCGATTGGAAAGATCAAGATGGAAACACTAAACCTATAAAACAAATAGCTACCCAATTTGAAGACACAACAATTATGAATGGTATTCCAAAAGGAAAACCCATACTTAAAGAAGAGGATCTTAATGATTATACTTATGAAGTTAAATCATCAATTACTTCTTTTATAGATTTAGTAGCTTCAATTCAAAGAATGAACATAAATGATGCAGAGGCAATACAGCTAATATCATTAATAAAACCTGAATTGTTGTAATAATAAAATTAAAATGGCAAATATTATACAAAATAATAAAAGTAATTTATCTTTTGAAGGAATACGATCTTTAAAAGCCCCTAAGGCTTTTGGTAAACCTGAAGATTATATAGAATTACACATATATGATGCGGGTAATAATTTAGTACATTCGGAAGAAAACTTTAATAGCTTTACCCTTCCTGAATTAGCCCAATCAGGAATGACATCTGAAATAAATATGGATCCCACCAAAATTTTAAAAGAAAGGGGATTAGCATCAGGTACATATACATTAGAATTTAACATTCAGAAAAAACTAATAGCTAATAGTTTTTCAAAAATATTTAAAATAAAAAAGATATCATCTTCCCGTAGAGAAATATCAGCAATATCAAACATAGTATCAAATAGTGATATAAGGAATGCGGTGAATAATATCCAAGGGTATATAGGAATGTCTAAATTCTTTAAAGAGTTTATCCTTAACTTTGGAGATAATAAATTATCCACCGCCATAAACATAGCATATAATAATAAAACAAAAAGAGTTGAGGTCCTTTTTAAATTATATGAACCTTTACCTTCTTCAATAACAACTCTAGCCCCTTTTAGAGTATGTGAAAACATAACAGATAAAATAGTATTAAAGGTAGATTTAGCTTTAGAACCTATTAAAGATGATGGAATTCCTTTAAGAGGGCCTAACTTTAAAATAGATGTCAGAATGAATAATTCTGTTCCTTCTGCCTTTAAAACATATGATGAAATATTAGAATATGGTACTACATCATCATATGAAAACCTTCTTAATAAGTTAGAAAAACACGAAATACCAGAAATAGCATATGATTACGTTAGAACATACCATTCTTCTTCTCTAGAAGTAGGATATCATTTTGATAATTTTGTACATTTTGGTAGCGCTACAGAATTATTAAAAAACTTTGAATATAAGTTAAAACTAATAGAATTATACGATAAACAACTAGTAAATGTAAATGCAATTACAGGAGCCACATCAACTTCTTCTTTCGTACTAACAGATAAAAGTAACATCTATAGTAAAAAAGAAAAAATAATCCAAGGTTTTGATGGATATGAAAGGTTTTTATATTATGAAACGGGGTCTAATGTTTATGCATGGCCTAAACAAACAGGATCTATAGACCCTTATATATTACATTCTGTTACTTCTTCTGAGGCGTTAAATTGGATGGGGGGAGATAAAGATAATTTTGGGTATTATGGTGGACAATTATTATCTGCTTCTTTATATGATATACAAAACCCTGATATGTTAAGTAATTTATTACCACAACACATCAAAGAAAATGACAGTCACTCTAACTTTACAACATTTATGAATATGTTAGGTCAACATTTTGACCAAATATGGACTCATATAAAACATATAGTAGAAGTAAAAGACACACACCACACAACAGGTATTTCTAAAGATTTAGTTTATTTTCAGCTTAAAAGTTTAGGCTTAGAAACTTTTGACCAATTTGAAAATGCAAATTTATTAGAATATATGTTAGGAGGAGAAGGAGTATCAGGAAGTCAATTTTATACAACTTCAGTTTCCGAATCATTAGTAACAGCTTCATATGAGGATGGAAGTAGTATTATTGATGGATCAATTCCTAAAGGAGATATTACAAAAAGAATATGGAAAAGATTATATCACAATGCACCTTATCTTTTAAAAACTAAAGGAACAGAAAGGGGATTAAAAGCATTAATGAGTTGTTATGGAGTTCCTTCTACTATATTAAATGTTAAAGAATATGGGGGATCAACATCAGATAAAACAACATACAAAACATTTAGTTATGATAAATCAGGATTAGCATTACAAGGAAATTCAGGAGGTGGGGGATATTTTGTCCAAACTCCCTGGTCTGGTTCAGCAACCGATGCATTATCATCTTCAGCAAAAACAGTAGAATTTAGAATAAGACCTGAAAGATCAAATTCAAATTACCATTTATTTACTATATCAGGATCAGTTCCAAAATCAGACCCCCACCTAATATTAAAACCTTATATAGGAAATGATATATCATCTTCGGGAGATTCAACACAATATGGTAAATTAGAACTATATGAGAGTAATTCATTAAAAGGATCTACAAACAATTTCCCCGTATATAATGGTGATTTTTGGAATATCCATATAGGAACAGATGGAACCTCTGGAAGTTCTGCACTTACAAAATTTGGTGCTTATAAAGCAAATCATTTAAAAAATATATTTAAATATACAGGTAGTGCAACAGTTACAGAAGCATCTAGATCTGCAACTTGGGGAGATCCTTATTCAGAAAGTGGTCATTGGGTAGGAGGAGGCCAATATGCATATATTGGGGGTACTATAGATAATAATTCTAATGCCTACAGCTTAGTAGATGGTTTAAGTTACTCAGGTTCAATGCAAGAAGTAAGATATTATTTTGGAGAAATGTTATCAGAGAGTACTCTTAAAAAACATGCTCTTGAACCTTTTATGTATGCTGGTAATTCAGTTTCTAGTTCATATGATTATTGTGTTTTAAGATTACCTTTAGGATCAAATGATATGAAAGACAGCTCGAGTTTTCATCCTAAAAATGCTTCCGAACCTTATTTAGCTGGGCGTGGTCCAGAAATAGTAAGAAATGGGGGTATGGAGTTAAATTCAGATTGGGTTATCCATAGTGGGGGAACATCTACGGGTACTGCCCCTACAGAAGAACAATCAAGTACATATGCCGCTTCGGGATCATACTCGTGGAAATACACAGTTACTGAAAATAATGATGGTATAAAACAGACGGGCATTTCTTTAGAAAAAAATAAATTATACGAAATAAAATGGGACATATATGTCCCTGCAGGTTCAACAGACCACCATAATCAATTAACTTTTATTGGTACTAAAAACCCAACATCGGGTAATACTTTTATATTGGGAAATACGGCTGTAGATGGACAATGGGTCAGCAGTACTACATATATGAGAGCCACTGCAACAACTTCAACCGCATATGTAATATTCACACCTGGTGGTGGTTGGTCATCCGGCACTACCACTTATTATATAGATAATGTATCTATAAAAGAAATAGTAGTTGTAGGTCCAGTTCCTGAGACATCAACAACTTCAGATGTCTCACCAAAAAGCTCTATACAAGCACAATCATGGGAAGAAGTAACAGAAACACACCATCTTCCAACACCAGACACAGTAGGAGCTTCAATGACTTCTGAAAAATTAAGAATAGACAAAGGCACAATAGATGATAACTTTTTATCACCTACCCTAAAAGCAGAAACATCTACATTAGATAGACAACCACAAGATTTTGAGGATTTAGGAGTATTTTTCTCTCCAACAAATGAAATAAACGAAGATATAATTTATACTTTAGGAGCCTTTAGATTAGATGATTATATAGGTTCACCTTTACCCTCAGCCCAAACAGCTTCTAATTATGAAGATTTAAAAGCCCTTAGAGACGAATACAGTCAAAAATTAGATAGATCTTACAACTATTGGGATTATATTAAATTAATTCAACAAATAGACCATACTTTATTTAAATTAGTAGAACAATGGGTCCCAATGAAAGCAAACCTAAAAACAGGCCTGTTAATTGAACCACATTATCTTGAAAGAAGTAAATTTGCAAGAGAATTACCTACCATAGAATATGGTAGGACAATGGAACAAGGATCTTATCAAACACTAGATTTTCAAATAGACCCTGAACTTGCTTTTACTTTACAAAATTCTGCAGTTGTTACTACAAACAATTTATCTTTTATCACAGGAAGTGAGGGTTATCGAACAGAAGTTGGTACTAATGTTACAATAGACATAGATGATTATATTTTAGATGAAATAGGTGAAGTAGCTCAATCTCCAATTATACCTAATAGCACAGCTTCAGGTAAATTTAAAAGAATATCAAATGTTTTATTAGGAAATGCAACTAAAGGTAGAAAATCAGCTATGTATTATCGTAGTCATGATAGAGGAAAAGAATTTGATTTTTAAAATATGGCAGTAACTAAAAGTTTTGATGTAGAGTTTGATGATGCTCTTTTAGATTTAGCGGGGTGGAAGAATCCCCGTTATGAAGGATCTAAATTAACAGGTAAATTTATCAACCAATACACGGGAATAACAAAAGGAACCCAAGTAGGAGACCCAGACCATTATGCAGGGGATACTACTTATGGGTTAAATCCTGTAATTACAAATAAAACAATAGCCCTTTATATTGGTAATACATTGGTGGGGGCAGATGGAGAACAAGATAAATTCGTAGATATAAATGGACATAGTTATGTATCTATAGATAAAGTCTTAGTAATAAATCCAGAAACAGATGAACTCCAATTAATAGAAAAAAGAGACATGGACACTGAAGCGTGGTCACGTCTTATAACTACTGATTTTCCTGAAGGTTCACAAGTAGGGGTAAGATTATTAGATTATTCAATCCAAAATAACTTAAAAGATAGTCATTATGTTAAATTTAATAAGGGAACATTAATGAAACTATACAAATACACAGCAAACACCGGGGGCTTTGAAGATGGTGTATTTGGAGGTTTTGGAATCAGAGCACACGCAACCCAGTCCTCCCAACACACAGGAAGTTTTAATGGTCTTGGGTTTTTTGGTTATGGTATGACAGCAGCAGTAAGCAGATCTTTATTTACTACTAATTCTATACAGTTTGCAGAAGAATTACCATCAGAATTAAGTATTTATGCAGGAGATTTAAATCTAGAAATTATGGGTTCAGAATTAGCTCCACTTTCAGCATCTCTAGATCCAGCTCAACAACAATCAGGCCAATATGCATCTAAATAATAAAAATATATAAATGATTACGATAGGAAATTATAGGATATTAAAAAACTCAGGAAGTCTAAAGGCATTCTATGATGATGTTGTATATTGGGAAATAGCAAAAAACACCAATAAATTCTATGTGACATTTATGGAGGGTTTATATTCAATTCAAAATAACAAGCAGGAATCTATAGCTACTATGGAAATAAGTTATCCCCATACAGCTTCAGGTTCAGCTTCAACTTCTTCTTTTATAACGGGGGGTACTAGAAATATAGGACAATTTGATGCTTTTATGTTAGATGATGAGGGACATGCGGGCCCCCAAGCCCACGCATATAATGGGTTTATTCCTGTTACAGAATTAAGAGGAACAGGTCAATGGAAGTCTCTTATAACATCTTCAGAATTTGTAGAAAGAACATATCATTATGAATTATGTAGTGAAGAAATTGGTGCTTATGCGGGAGCAAGTGGACTAAAAACCCAACAAACCCAACAAATATTTTCAGCATCATATTTTTATCCTTTTTCTAACCATCAATTATCAGTTTTAAGAGAGGAATCCACATTAATATTAAATTTAGATAAAGAAAGTGAATTATATGATGGTATTGGTGAAAAAGGATTTGTAGTAATACCAGAACAATCAGATGTAAGAGTTAGAGAAAATTTAGATTTTTATCTTAAAAAAGCAGGACTAATAAACGTATCAATAACACAAAAAGCTCCAGATAGAGGAAGGTAGTATTTTCTTAAAAAATATTATATTTATAACAAACAACAAAAACAATGGGATATTTAGACAACAGCAGCATCACAGTAGATGCAATTTTAACCAAAAGAGGACGTGAGCTTCTTTCAAGAAATGATGGGTCATTTAGAATTACACAATTCGCATTAGGTGATGATGAAATAGATTATACTTTATTTAATGAAGACCATCCAAATGGATCAGCTTATTCAGCGGAGGCAATAGAAAATATGCCTTTAATTGAAGCTTTTCCAGACGAAAATAACATAATGCTTCATAAATTAATTACATTACCAAGGGGTACTACTAAATTACCTATAGTAACAGCTAATGTTTCTAAAGTAACTTTAACTATTGGTTCTTCTTTCGTACTTAATCCTACTACTCATAACTTTAATGGAGCCCATAACCAAAAAGAACCAGGAGGATATATAGCTACTATAGCAGATAGAAGATTATTAGTTAACTTTACAGGAATAGGTTCAGGTAAGGAAGCTTCACACTTTAGAAGAAAATATACTTCTACAGCAGTAAGTGAAGCTGTGAAAGGAGCAAATATTCAATTAACTGCTATTAATAGCACAGCTTTATTTGGAACAAACACAAAACTATTAACAACTATAACAATTGAAGGTGTAGATTCAGGAGCTAGAACTACTATTCCTTTAGAAATATCTAAAGAAATAGTAGCAGCAACAGCAAGTCAAGGAATAACTGGAATTACATTAGCATAATAAAAAAATAAAATGGCGGGATTAGTAAGATATAACAATAATGACATAGTAAATGATACTCAAAAAGTAGTAACATCTACATGGACAAACAACACAAATAATTTACAAACTGCACATACAACTTCTGCAGCAGAGGGGGGAAGTGATTTTTCCTCACCAACAAGTTCAGGGGCGTTTTATGTTGATGTACATAATTTAATTACTACAGATACTTCTGCAGTAGCACAATACTCTCTATCATATGGTCATAAAGCAGGATCAGGCTCTTTAGATTTCACTAATGATGTAGGTTCTTATGGACAGAGTGCTACTAAATGTGTTTATAATCAATACCGCCAGTTAGTATATGGAGATGAAGATTCTTATTTTAAATTTGATGATTTTACACCAGATGACATTTATGTAATTAATATAAATAGAGCAAGATATAAACACAACCTTAAACCAGGAACCTTAAACTTATATATTTCAGGATCAACATCAACAACACAAAACATATTAAGATTAACAGATGATTCTCTTTCAAAAACAGGATCCTCCGTAATGACTAATGCAGGAAGGCAATTTAATATTGTATCAGGTGCTAGTGGAGTTATGAAGGGAAGTGTGTTAGGACAAACAACCTCAGGATCTTATGGTTTATTTTACCCAGATGCCGGATTTATAGTTTTAAATGCAAGAGCTATGAGTGCAAGTTTATTCTCACTAGCACCAACAGTAACAGCAAATACCGCAGATGCTTCTCATGGTACAAAATTAATATTTAGAGCCATTTCAGGAGCGGGGTATTTTGTAATAGATAGTGAAGAAAAAGTAAGTTCTCAATATTATTTTACAAGAGCAAGAAATGATGAATTTAATTACACTACAAATCCTTCTTTTATAGATTCAGGAGGTACTTTAACATATTCTTCAATGACTGATAATCCTAAAACTTTCATAACCACAGTAGGAATGTATAATGATAATGGAGATTTAGTAGCAGTTGCAAAATTAAGTCAACCAGTTTCAAAAGACTTTACAAAAGAAGCACTCATCAGAGTCAAATTAGATTATTAAAATGTCATTTGAATGTCAACAGTTTATAAAAAACTTACAGCCCAAGATATAGCAGTAGTACCTTTTAATGCTCATAAACAATATAATTTTGATTCCGCTTCTGCAGCATCCAATAGCTTAACTTATTATGATACTAGATGGACTTCAGAATCTATAGACATTTATAGTAGTGGAAGTTCTTCTATAGATAATAGAGATAAAATAAATACCATAAAATACAGTCAGATAGATCACCTTTTTTATAGAAATTATAAATTAGATCTCTCCAATCGTTTTGGGGTATCTGATTTACATTACATAAACCACAAAAGATCCCTACACCAAACAGCTAACATTTTATCTATACCTGCGGGTTTATATGGTCATCAAATTTACCCTGGATCCTTTATATTATCGGGGTCCTCAGGTGGAGCCTTACTTGGAAATAAGGAAAATTTAATAGTAGACGATTCAAGTGGGAATTTAATAATTAGTGGAACAAATCTAGATAACTATATAACAGATCCAAGAGAAAATTTACTTAATATAGGACCAGTTAATGGTTTTAAAAAATATGATTTAAATACTTATCAAGGATATGTTAAATTAAATTCCCATCAAAGAACAACTTTTTGGAGAGACGGAAAAGAAGTAGTAAATAAATATACATCTTATAATACTCCTGATTTGGGTGATGAATTTGATGATAGTTATTATTTCAATTTAATGAAATATAAAAATGCAAACTTCTCTGAAAGAAGACTATTTAATGGTTATTTTGCAGGGATAGATTTTAATAGTAGTTCACTTGAATTAGGCCATAATGAGAAATTTAATTTCAACCCAGGAGATGATTTTAGTATAACCTTTTGGGCAAATATATCTCATTCAGCAGATTATACATCCCACCTAATATCTAAAAGCACAACAAAAACAGTAGTCCCATCACCCTCAACAGGACAAACAGGTCTAGTAGTTACTACTAGTACAACAGGTTCCTCACAAACCATAGATGTACCTGCTGAACCATCATACCCTTTTGAAGTATATGTTAAAAACGGACCAAATACCTCTCCTCATGTATTTTTTGAAAGATCAGATGGATTAGTAACAACCACAGTAAGTGCGTCTATAATAACAAGTTCATTAGGCATTGCTATAGCTTCATCTTCTTTAGGAGCATATGGACAATTATATGGTAACCCTTATAACCAAATGCAACATGTTGCTTGTGTAGTTTCTTCTTCTAATATGGCAATTTTTATAAATGGTGTATGGAGTGGGATAAGTGGATCAGATAATACAGTTTCACAAACACAAAATACAGCTAACCTTTACATAGGTAATAAAGGGGGAAAAACAAATTATTTTAGTGGATCCCTAAGCCAAATAAACATTTATAATAAAGGATTATCAAATACACAAGTACTTAATCATTATAGTAGTAGTAATGGTTCTCCTTATGTAGGAAATATATTTTATTCATCAGGAATGATAGTTATAACTCATCCTGAACATCAAGATATTTTAGGGAATGGAGAAAATAACATAGAAAATTTGGTTTATAAGGGAGATGAATTTTCAGTTAACTCTCAAGAACCAAATGCTTACCAAATCACTTTCTCTCCTGATGGGACAAGAATGTATTTAATAGGGGATAAAGATATAATATATCAATATTCTCTATCAACCCCTTGGGAAATATCTACAATGGCTTATGTGGGTGCGAGCCCCGATCTTACAGCTGTAGATAATAATATGCAATCCCTTGCTATAAGTGCAGATGGAATGCAAGTTTATACAGGGGGAAATGAAAATAATAAAATATACCAATTTACTCTGACCACAGCTTGGGATATAACTACATGCCCATCATCAGCAACAAAAGAATTTGCCCTCCCCTCAGTAGGAGCTGGAAGTGGAGATTCACAACCAACATCAATTTCTTTTAGTCCAAATGGGAAGTATATATTCATATTAGTATCTGGAGGATTTATAAGGAGATTTGTATTATCAGTCGCTTGGGATATAACCACAGCAACTGAAGATAGATCAGCAAGTTTTAGGGAATATACAACTACTCCTTGGGGAATGCAATTTAGTAATGATGGTAAAAAAATGTTTTTATATCAACTTCTGTCGGATTGGATGGTTGAGATTGACTTAAGTATACCTTGGGACATACAAACGGGAACAGCTTATTATAAGAGGAGATGGAATGACACTGGTAATTTAGGCCAAGCTCAATCAATATATATCAACCCATCAGGATCTAGGCTTTATGCTTATGACACCACAGGTAATGATGTAACCCAATATAATTTTACCCCAAATATTATTAATCAAATTCAATTTCAAGGTTCTCATTTAATATACGAAAATGAATATCAATGTACTGTTGATGAATATGAATATAATGAAACAACAAACATCTCAGCTAGAAAAATAAGATCAAACGATTCAGAGGATATGGCAAATTTCGCAACTAGTTCATTATTTAAACCTTATGTTACTACTATTGGTTTATATAATGAAGATCAAGAATTATTAGTAGTAGGTAAATTAGGATCCCCTATTCGTTGTAGTGATGAAACTGACACAACTTTCATACTTCGCTGGGATACCTAAAATAGCTTTCGTACATTGCACCTATGCAATGGTACTATCAAGAAAAACACATACAAGAAATCAGTGACCTCCCAGAAGGCGCATTTGGTTTCATCTATCAAACAACCCA
>TARA_R110001592_G_scaffold361578_1_pt1 | contig 20004 bp, 12 predicted proteins | sample TARA_R110001592 | Tara Oceans TARA_R110001592 (sample SAMEA4398387) | marine metagenome | biome: Polar Biome; feature: [SRF] surface water layer (ENVO:00010504); material: water (ENVO:00002006), including particulate matter (ENVO:01000060) such as... | depth 5 m | reverse complement strand
AAACCTCTCGTAAAGCCTATAATAGCTATGTTTTATACACGTTGTTGTGCATAGTGCTTTTCACGTTCAGCTTGGTTTTCCGATGTTTTTATTTAGTTCGGAAGTGAGTGTTGGCAAGACATACTCTTTTGCAATTTTGGGCGTAGCGTTGGCTTTAGCGAATTGCGAATGTGTATGGCTTTTAGCGTTGGCATTTTATTCTTCCTCATCTAGTGTTTCTAAATTTTCCGTTAATGAAAATCCTTTTTGTCTGAACCAATTTTCGCTTATTCTATTATTATCACTTTTCGGCAATGGTTTTGCTTCGTGAACCTTAAAGGTTGTCGGAAGATTTACCGAATGACCAAAAATCAAAGCGTGTTGAGTCGGAATAGATGGCATTCTCCTCAAAATCGTTTCGGAAATATGCGGTGTAATTTGTCGAATATGTGCAAGGTCTTCTGGATTTTGAATTCTGTGGACTATGAAATTACTGCATTGAGATAATACTGTTTTAGATAATTCACTTGGTCTTTGTGATGAAACTAAAAGTAACAGTCCAAATTTTCTCCCTTCTTTAGCAATCGAGTCGAAAATCTTATTTGCTTTAAGGAATGTTCCCATCGGATTTCGTGAAATATATCTATGAGCTTCTTCCAAAATTAGATTTACTGGATATGAATTTCGAGGATTTATGTCCTTAACACTTTCATAAATAATACGAGATATAACACAAGATATTACTTCCACAATTTCATCTTCTACTGCACTTATGTCTATAATAATTATTTGACTAGTTTTTAATTTTTGAGCTTCTACTTCATTTAATCCAATCAAACTGTTTTTATACTCACTTATATTGCCTTCATCTTTTTTTAGAAAATTAAAATCAGTTCTGTCCTTGATACTTTTTACTCTTGTAATTAACGAAGAACAATAATCTCTAATATGTCTATTTCCGTGTGCTTCTTCATATAACAGAGCTAAATCGAGAGCATCTTCTATAATATCAAATGTGAATTTTTGGTATTTTTCATAAGAAGGCATTTGAAATTTTTCTTGAATAAAAAGTGATAAACCGTCTTCGTTAGTTTGTTCAAGGAAATAGTGTAATTGTTCAGTACCTACTATTACGCCAAAATGAACATACAAGCAGTTTCTTAAATTAAGCCTGACGTTTTGATTCCCAATACGTACAGAATTATGCTCATTATCATCTTGGTCTATAAAAGTAAATTCTGTTGTTAATGATATTTCAGCGGTATTGAATTTTTGAAGTATCGATATTATCCTATCGGATTTTGATGGACTGCTAGTTTCATCTCTTAAAATCTCACTTATGCACGTTGCCAAAATATGATTTTTGAGTTCATTGACATTTTCTCCAATAGAAAAAACAGATGCTAAACCTAGTGCATTTCTTAATATTGGTATTTGAGTTTTTTCTGTTGCTTGAAGAAGTAAAGCCCATTCATCAATAGTCAAAAACCAATGAGGTAGTGTGAATTCTTTTACACCCTTATCAGAACTCCCGATACAGAAATTTTGCACTTCAATATCTGTGTTTTCAGATATCTCACTAAAAGCCTGTTTGTATTCGCCATTTACATCAAACACAATGAATGTACTTCCTACAGCACTATGATTTGATAGCTTATAAATAGACTGAAGAATTGAAGAAATTGTACAAGATTTACCACTTCCTGTATTTCCTAAAACAGCAGAATGACCAGCAAAGAATTTATCTATGTCAATTTTAACTTCATAATCTGGGAATATAGTGGAAGTACCAATTGAAAGCGTTTTATATCTTCTCTTTTCACAATCGCATTTTTCTTTGTGTTCACTAGGTTTTTCACAAACTATCTCAATTTGTTCCTTAACATTAAAAATGGCATCAAGTTCTTTTTCTTTTATGTAAAGAACGTCTGTATATAATGCAGGATAAACACTAACTCCAAATTCAAATTTATAATAATCTGGATTTTCATCAACTGGTTTTAGTGTTCCAATAGGAAGTATTTCTAGATATTTACCAGTAGTACTTTTACTTAAAATTTGTTCTTTAGGATTACTGAAAGGTACATTTAGCTCTTTTTCTCGAACTCCTGATACCTCCGATACTATAAAATAATTTTGGTATGGTAGCACAACGTAGCTGTTAAGTTGAGCAAAATAATGGATATCATCAAATCCACTAATGTTAAAATTGTCAATTCCACTTAATAATTCAACAGTAAATCTGTCTGAATTTATTGCTACTACTTTACCAATAACTCTTTGTTTATCTTCTCTATTCATTATCTTGGAAATAGAGTTTTTATAGCATTATCGATTTTGTCATCAATTTCATCATTACTTAAGTCTGGTAATATTTGCTCGATAAAACCTTTAAAATAATGTAGACTTTCTCCGTTTTCTAACTTACCACCTACAATCCAGATTCTTGGGTCATTTAGTGATTTTAGTTTTTTGATTTCATCACTTTTAGCAAAATCTCCAAACACGATTAATCGGAAAGACGGTATTGTAAATGCTTGATAAATAAGATTATTTATATGCTCATCGCTAAAGCTATAACCAAGAGAAATAAGTATATTGTTATTCCTCATTAACCTTTTCTGAAATTCTCTAAACAAATCTGAATATGGACTTCCCATACTTGCATTTTGTTTTAGAGGTGTAGGATGTATCATTATAACATCCTTTTTTTTGAGGTTTTCTAAACTTGTTTCTTGAATTTCTCTAACTCTAAAAAGTTTGGTCTGTTCTTCGTCCTGAACCCAGTTTATAGAACCGTGTATTTTGTATAGATAAATGAAATTATCAATAACACTCCATTTACCTTGTGATAAATCCATTTTTTCAGCTAGTGCATAATTAAAAATGGTCGGATTAAAATATTTTTTTATACCACCTGAAAATCCATTTACGTAATGTATTCCTAAACTGTCAAGTGCGATTTCAGAGTACAAGTCATAGTTTGTTGTAAATATGCTTGGTTTTGGAAGATTTGCATTTCTGTATAAAAGTTTGCGATAAAACATTTTATAAAGATTTACCAAATCTATGTCATCTTCATTGCTACGTTTAGTCTCATTCAGACATTGTTCTAAAAGGAAATTTCTTGCTTTATCTATGATACCTTTGACCTTTTTAAATTCGTCCGTTCCATTTTGATTGGTAGTTTCATAAAAATATATAAGACTGTGAAGTGTGCCTAAAAAAGTTTCTAAATTGTTTTGGAATGTAGTTGACGTAATATCAAGTTTTACATCGTCTTTTAACCAATTTCGGTCATCTTCTGTTAGAATGTTAGCATAAAAATTTTTAGCAAGTGGTGCCATTGTCGGGATGCCTATTTCTTCCCATTCTTCATCACTATTCTGAATTTGATATGAGGAACAGCCAGAACCCAAAAGAAAGGATAGATTCTTTCCATCGAGAACTTTATTAAAAGAATCTTGAATTTTATTTAGAAGAGCCGATTCAGTTTTTTCGTCTGATTTGTCTTTTATTTTCTTTAAAACTTCTTCGTTTCCTTTGTAAAAATATAATTCAGATTCTGCCATTAATAACTTATGTTTTGGTTTTTCAATTTAGTCAAATTATTCTCATTTTTGTGCGTTGGCAAAAAACAGCTCTTTTATTTTTTTTTGGCGTTGGCTTTTCGCGTTGGCAAAAAAATGAATGTGCTGTTTATGCGGCTGGCTTTTTTAGTTCAAATGTTCAATTTTTTTGCAATTTTCGCATTATGCACAACTCGTTTATAGGCGCAGTTTTATTGCACAATATATCCTTATTTGGTTGACTTTGTGTAGTTTTATTTCACTTTATATTTTTATGTCCTTGTCCTTAATGGACTCCGAATCGGTTTAATTTCCCGCTAACTTACCTAGGTATAAATTGCAGTGGCCCTAAGGCTAGGATACCCTAGTAGCTCCTATAGACAGCTTGTATCAGTTCATTAATTTATAAATAAGCTTGACCTAAGAATGCCGTAACAAGATACAAATTTTAAGGATTCCCCCTCTGTAAATCTTTAAAAAATCAATTTTTTAAAACTATCCCCACGGCTAACTTCAGCGGTCATCTTAACAAGGGCTAGTAATCAATGCGCTATTATTTCCGTGGCAATTGAACCGGAACACTTAAAGAAAAACAAGAAATCTCTATTGCATAATTCTGGTTTAGAATTACTCCTCCTTATGCTTGATTTGATAATTGCCACTGGGCAAATCGGCCATATACCATTCCCCGCCTTTTTCATCGGATACCCGTTCAAAAGTAACTGAAGGCCCCTGCTCCACCACAGGTTTTATTTCACTTCTGGCGGGTAACCTTAACACAGCAACTGTATTGGACGGAACGGTAAGACTCAATTCAACCTGCCCTGAAGTCTTTCGCCAATGACTTTTTATCATCCCATAGGGAGATTCATGACCTGCCTCCACCCATTCAATTTCAGAAGAAAGTAAAGGCTGAATAATAAAACGCTTAAACCCCGGAGATTCATCAATGGGCCTGATGCCACCAAGCCCCTTGTAAAAGTAATCTCCAATGGTACCAAACATAATATGGTTGCGAGATTGACTCCCATCCCAATTCTGAAATAGCGTATTGGCGTGCAGTTCATCTACCCAATAACCCCAACCCGGGAAGGTCCGCTTGTTGGCCATTTCAAACAAGACATTCTCCTGCTGATAATCCATCAATACCTGAATAATGGCCTTGGTACCGACCACCCCTGCATCGATATGCCCCTCTTTAGTGTCAATTGCTTTGAGCAATCCGTCCAATACCAGGTCCTCCTTCTCTTCAGGCACCAAACCAGTAAAAAGGGGGACGGCCTGGGAAGCCTGTCCCCCATGGTCATATTGACCCGTCTGAGGATTAAGATAGGCTTTATTAAAAGCCTTGGCAATGTTTTTCGAAAGTTCCAGGTAAGCTTCCTGATCTTCTACCTCCCCAAGAACACCGGCCATTTTAGCTAATAGGTTACTGAAGTAGTGGAAAAAGGCTGTGGATAAAAAAGGTCCCTGGGTGAGGTTTTCCAGTTGTTTGTGATCATCAATGCCAAACTTTAAGAGGTAAGCCTCAGCATTAGCATCCAAGTAATCCACGTACTTTTTCATGTTTGGATAATACCTGAACAGCAGAAGACTGTCTCCTGAAAACCGATACATTTGCCAAGCTACTTCCAAAAAAGCCCCTTCCCAATGCGGCCCATACCCCCTTTCCTTATCCAGGCCTTGGTTGAAAGTGTATCCCCATCCACTGGTAGGAATGATCCCCGGCAGGTCGCCACTGTCTTGCTGCTCATCTACAAAGTCGTCCAACCATTTCCTGTAAGCAGGTACCATGTCAAAATTATAATTCCCCATTTCTGCCACCAAGAGGGCATCACCTGTCCATCCCATTTTTTCGCGGTGTGGACAGTCGGTAGGATACCCATGGTAATTGCCCAAAAATGACCAGCGCATATTTTCCTGCAATTGATTGAACATGGCATTTGAACTTCTAAAATATCCTTTTTCAGGAAGGTCGGTGTGTACCACAGCAGCATTGATTTCCAGTAGTTCTAGCTCCGGTTCACTTATGGTGACCTCCATGTATTGAAATCCCTGGTAAGTAAAAATCGGGTGCCAGGATTCGATCCCATCACTTTTCAGATAATACCTGTCCGTTTGGGTATCTCCGGACCAGATAAAGCGACTAAGCTCTTCGATGTCCAGGGTACTGTCAGGATAAATCCTTTCCCCATACCGGATCTTCAGGCTTGCATTGGCAGGTCCTTTTACTTTTATATCGGCCCATCCGGTGATGTTTTGACCAAAATCATACATGAAAGTACTGTCATTGATTTCCCATTGATTTTTTGGTGTAAGGGTATCAATCACCCTTATTGGAGGCATTAATTGAGCAACCATTTTCCCCTTTGGCCCGCTAATCTGATGCGCGGCTTCCCAATTTGCATCATCAAAATCCTGCGAAGTCCAATCCGCCATTTCCTTGCCGGCATCATAGCTTTCTCCATTGTGTACACTATCAAATATTATAGGCCCATTCAAAGTATACTTCCAACTGTCATCTGTTTGGACCCAAAGGGCTTTGCCATCAGCATCCACAATTCTCAATTGCGCCCTCAAAACAGGTACGCCACGCCAGGGGGCCTGATCAAAATCCCAGGCTTCTCTGGTATGCTGGTTGTACCATCCGTTTCCTAAAACCACGCCTATCGCATTTTCGCCATTATTGAGCATTGCGGTCACATCGTGCACCACATATTTCACCGATTTATCATAGCGAGTCATGGCAGGATCTAATACATGGTCTCCCACTTTCTCCCCATTAATATAGGCTTCATGGTATCCCAAACCGGCAATATAAAGCCTTGCAGATTGTATAGGCTGATTGATGGAAAACTCCTTACGGAAATAGGGGGCCGGTGTTAATACAGGAATGCTGTCCTGTGCATTGGTGGATGCAATCCATGAAGCTTTCCAGTCCACCGGGTTTTTAAGCCCCATCTCAAACCAGGTGGCTTGGCTTTCATAAGCCACTCCCTTTTCATCCTGAACCAAAACCTTCCAGTAAACCTTTCTTCCGGATTCCAGGGTTTTGCCCTCATAGGAAATCCCCAAAGAACGATCTGAATTAACCTCTCCTGAGTCCCATAGGTCTGCTTTTCCCTCTTTTAAAAACTCAGGTTTTGTTGCCACCAAAATGCGGTAATTTTGTTGGAAGAAGTCGGCTAAACCCTCCTCCGTTTGCCAACTAAAAACCGGATTATCCTCCAAGCCCAGGGGAGTGCTAAGGTGGTTGACTTTTAGGGCATTGACTTTATATTCTATTTTCTCAGAACAAGAAAAAGTCAGCCCAATTAAAAAAATCCAAATCAGTTGTACAAATCGTTTCATATTTTAGTTTTTGTGGATAGGATCTGCGGAAACCCATGTCCTAAAGTCTTACCATCAATGGCACTGCTAAGCAATAGCAAATTATTTAGGTAGGCAGTGCTTACAAAAATCTTATTACAAGATATTTAGGGCATTATAGCCTTCCTGACCATGGCCAATGGGGCTTTGTCAGGAAGTATTCCTTTCTAGCCAGGATGATTTTTGAAAGTACAAAATACGATTCTTTAATTTCAAACCAGCATTAGCTATGACCGTTATTGCGCCTAGTTTTTATATTCTTTTTCGTATTCAAATTCTTTAATTCCTTCTTTGGTTAAATAACTATCAAGAGAGTCTTTACTCAAGAAAATTTTAGGGTCTTTATGTTTTTTCAGTTCGAACAGATACCAAATTAATTGAGATTGCCTATTTGGCTCTTGAAGAAAGCTAAGGTCTTTATTTAATCGTTTTTTAAACTCAAGGTCCGTAAGAATATCAACCTTTTTAATGAATGAAGAATCTAAAGCTAATCCTACAGAAGGCTTTATATTGTTTCTGGTAATTTCTATTTTTTGAATACAAGAGTTAATCACATCATAATACTCATTTATCCAATCTTCTCCAGGAAGTCTGCCTGCAAGCAAGTAATTCTCATTCCATTTTAGTTTTAATAGAGTTGAAGGGACAACTATTTCTTTGAAACTTCCGTCTTTTTGATCAGAGTAGCCTAACATTCTATTTTTAGGAATATCTATCGTTGAAACCCAATAATTACCAGTTACATTATCATCCTCAAGAGTATCGGAAAAACAGCCTGAAAGACCTATAAGACAAATAATTAAAATTCCGATTAAAGATTTTAAGTTCATTTTTTCAAATTAAGAATTTCGGCTAAGGAATCTTAAGGATGGTACAGATTTTTATTGAAAATGGCTATAATATGACTCTCCAAGTAGATCTAATAGGCTTGTATAGTGGATTAGAACCAATTGTAAGGATCAGGACTGATAGGTTCAAATGAAAAAAACCGACAAAATATACGCTTGATCTCCTCAAAAGCAAAAGAACAATCTCTAAACACCAACCTTTTTATTCCTCAAGCTAAAAAAAAGGGAAAACAATTCCCCAATTGTTATTCTAATTTCCTAAAACGTGAATTGACCAAACTGACCCCTGAACCTGTGGTCTCTAAGTCAGACAAAGGGCCAATCGTCAGAAGGCCTAGTTATTTGCATGCATTCACTTTTCATTGATATAAGAAGTCATTGAGTTCACCAGTCTCAGGATTATAGAGTATAAATCTCTCATAACCACTTAAGTTTCCAGTTGGTGGGATATAGATCGGTACAAATTCAACCGTATCGTATTTCAAAATCGAATCAACCCTAGCATTATCTTGCCTAACAAGGGCTCTTGAGACAAAATTCTGATAGTGTCCTATATCAAATTTCCATGGTATCGAGTCAGTTTGATACCCCATTAGATAAAGGCTGTCAAGAGGAGCATTCTTAGCCCTTAAATGTCCAATAATCAAATCGAGTGCATCACTGAGCTCAGTTTCCTGGGTCTCGAATTCGATCAATAATGGCGCATCAATCTCAAGTTCTAAGACGTTAGATTTTTGTTCCGATGTGCTAGTTACGCAGGAATGTAGCGTTAAGGCAAGAGCAAGGACTGTAGTTTTCTTCATCAGTGCAGGTAATGCTCCACAATCATTGTATATATTTATAATAAATGTAGGAGTTGGGTATAAGGACAATACACCAAATCCTATCGGTTTAACATTATTGATCAAATTAAGTGTTTTGGTCAAAGAATCTAAGGGAAAGACCACATTTTTATTGAAAATGGATATAATAGGACTTTCCATAAGCGACCGACATAACTTATCCAATCCCATAGCAGAAAGCTACCGGAGAAGGCATCCAACCCTGATCGATCAGGACAACAATAAACCAGAGCCTTAATCGCACCATTGGAGCTTAAAGGTTAGTAGCTGGCATTTCTACCAATACGTAATTCGTGCTTCTTCCTCCACTTGATTCTTTTTGTAGTATATTTTTCTTAATCAAATCCTGAATATCTCTTAAGGCAGAATCTTGAGAGCATTTGCAAATCTTAGCCCATTTTGTGGTAGTAAGTTTTCCGGTAAATCCGTCAAGTAAGCTATTGACCATTTTTTGCTGACGTTCATTTAAAATGGTTGCAGCAGGCATTTTCCAAAATTCGGCTATCTGAAGTACCTTTTGAAGTACACCATATGATAAATTTATTGCCTCTTATAAACAAGCTAAAAACCACAAAATCCATTCGGTTATGTCAGAAAAAGGAAATTGAGCTACAACCCATGAATTTACCGCGGTTTCGTTTATTGTTTAAGTACTTGGTAAGCCTTTATTATTTGAACTTATATCTTGTGGAGTTTTTGTCTCCGATTTTCTCAACCATTCCATTTTCAAATGCAAACTTTAAATCACGGCTTGCTGTTGCTGATGATATTTCTCTAAAATTCTTTAGGTAATCCTTTCGTGAAAAGAAATCTTCCTTTATTACTGATTTAAACAAGTTGATTCTGTCAATATTTTTGAGGCTTACATTCTGTATATTAAGTAATTCTTCAAATGATTCATGTATAATTTCAAGCATAAATTCTATGAATAGGGTTGATTCTCCAGAATTATCAGATTTCCTTAAAGCCTCGTAATAATTTTCCTGACGTTCCATTATTAAAGTTTCTATGGGGAGAAACTCAAAAACGGGGTGGAAATTTTTTAAAATTAGGGTTTGCCATAGTCGTCCCATCCTTCCATTACCGTCAATAAAGGGGTGTATAAATTCCATTTCATAATGAAATACACAACTTTTGATTAAAATTAAATCATCATCATTCTTGAGATAATTAAATAAATCGTCCATTAAGGGTTTAAGCCTACTACTTTGAGGAGCAATATGAGCAATTTCTGCCCCCTTTACTATTCCAACTGATTTACTTCGGAGTTGTCCAGCAGATTCAACTAGTCCATTCATTAACAATCCATGGGCCTCACAAAAAGACGCAAAACTATTGGGTTTTAATTTGTCCAAATAGTCATATACTATTATAGCATTTTTTACTTCAAGAATGTCCTTCTTGGGCCCAATCACCCGTCTGTTTTCAACGATTGCAGTGATTTGTTCAATGGTCAACGTGTTTCCCTCTATTTCAAGCGAAGAGTGAATTGTTTTAATTCTGTTTTTCTTTCTTAGTTCAGTGGGAGGTTTACTCAGATGAACAGCGTTTACCTCACCTAACCTCTCTGAAATTGAAGCAACAAGCTTTAAAATCTTACCTGTTATTGTATAAGGTGGTTTCATTCCATATAATCATGATAGTATCATTTGATAGTATCAAAGATAGGCAAATTGCATTAATATTTCTATAATTTATTAATTGTGGTGTTGAGAAGTAAAGCACTCGAAAAAAGCCTGATAGACTCATTTATCAATACCTATACAGATAATAAAAGAACCAAGTTTCAGCCCCCCCTCACTATCACTCCGATAGACCATTGCACTTCTTTTTGTTGTTAATCTGACACGCACCATTGGAGTTTAAAGGTTAGTAGCTGGCATTTCTACCAATACGTAATTCGTGCTTCTTCCACCACTTGGTTCTTTTTGTAATATATTTTTCTTAATCAAATCTTGGATATCTCTTAAGGCAGTATCTTGAGAGCATTTACAAATCTTAGCCCATTTTGTGGTGGTAAGTTTTCCTGTAAATCCGTCTAGTAAGCTATTGATCATTTTTTGCTGACGTTCATTTAAAATGGTTGAAACATGCATTTTCCAAAATTCAGCTTTCTGAAGTACCTTCTGAAGTAACACATAAGTTGCGTTTATTGCCTCCTGTAAACATGCTAAAAACCACAATATCCATTCGGTGATATCAGAATTTCCTTTTTGGGTTCTTTCTAAAACGCCATAGTATTGTTTTCGCTCAACCCTAATTTGGGCCGACATGCTATAAAATCTTTTGACGCTATTGTCAGAGCGTGCCAATAACATTTCAGTAATTGCCCTCGTGATTCTACCATTTCCATCTTCAAATGGGTGGATGGTTACCAACCATAAATGTGCTATTGCCGCTTTAAGAACAGGGTCAATTTCTATTTCATTTTCAATCCAATCTAGAAGTTTCTCCATTTCATAAGCTATCCGCTCTGCAGTCGGAGCTTCAAAATGGACCTTTTCTCTACCCAATGGTCCCGATACTACTTGCATTGAACCTTTTATGTCTTTTCTCCAATCAGCTACAGTTATTTTAAATAGGTTACTCCAGCCAGTTGGGAACAGTGCTGAATGCCATCCAAATAACCGTTCTTTTGTCAGCGGCAAATCATATCGCTGCGTGGCATCCAACATCATCTCTACGATACCATCAATATGCCTTTCCGATTCAATTGCACCTGCAATGTCAATTCCAAGTCTACATGCAATAGAAGAACGCACTTGTTCAGTTTCTAGGATTTCTCCTTCAATTTCAGATGACTTTACAATTTCCAGTGTCAGGGTATTAAGCATTGCTTCATTCTGTAAATCAAACCCAAGCGATTCCATCCGTCCCAGCAGTTTTCCTTGTAAGTGCCTGGTTTCACTTAATTTCAATAATACTTTCTTGTTATCCCAGGTAAAATCAGTCCAATTGTCTCTATTATGAATGTAAAAAGCCATATATCCGCAAATTATGCGGTCAATATACCTTCTATTCTCCGCAATTCATATATTCTCCGCATTTTTTGCTTTTAATAAGCATTCTATTCTCCGCACAGGCTTACTTTTTGATTAGTGGGTAGCGTAGTACCTGATTGCATGCTTTATTAATACCTATAAGGGTAATAAGAAAAAAACGATCAATACCCCAATTAAAAAAATCCAAATCAGTTGTACAAATCGTATCCTATTTTAGCTTTTGTGGATAAGATGTACCTGTGTTCACCGGCGATATGGCTGAAAGGCATGTTCTTGTTAAGCCACCACATTTTTTCAGCGGGCATTTCTTTTATCGGTTTTTCTCCAACTTTTGAAACTCCAGTAGCATCCATTAAGCCAATGTTGGTGAAATACAGGCCAAAACCGGCACTATTTCCATCATTGATATGCCAGGTCCCCAAATTAATTACCAGCCTGTCCAGCTTGGAAACATCGATACCTTGATTTTCATAATCTTTTTGCCAATTAAGTTGGGCCCTTTTCCAGGTTTCCTCTTTGCTATCCAATTCAAAATGTAGAAAAGGAATAGCTTTGTGATCTGAAAAGCGATCTTTTAAAAGAGGCGTACCTTTACCAAGCCAGTAAGCCATGTTAAAGAGTTTTGTGCTCCCCATAAAACCCTCAAGCCAAACATAGCCACCTGCCCATGCCTCCTTTTGCTTAACAGATTCCTTATCCAAACAATAATCCAAACCAATGGCCTTTGGCTCCTTATCCAGACTAATCGCCTGACACAAATGGTTAATGGTTTGTGGCAACCGATCTTGTCCGGGAACTGAATACGCCCTTTTAGCCGAAAACAAATAAAGGGCTTTATAAGTACCAAATTTCTTAACTTCCATAAGGTTAGAAGGAGTCTGATTTTCTTTGTAAACATAGCGTCGGTGCCAATTATCCAAGCCTGCTGAAAAATCGCCATTTTGAACATCCTTTTCGGTAGGCAATTCCCATTTGTAATTGAGCCAAAGCGGAAATTTGCTAGTTGAAAATTCAGGTATCTCTTCAGGATAAGTATAAATTTCTTCTGTAACAGTTTTAAAAAAAGCTTTACCCGTTTTACCTCTGGCGCTGAAAACCAGAAGGCCCTGAGAAGGCCCACCATGAATTTCTTCTTCCCCAAAGGCCCTTGGTCGGTAACCTGCCGCAGGAATATTAATCATTTTAATTCCCTTATAGGTTACCGCTGTTTTTTGGGAGGCTATGATAGGTATATGTACATGTCCACTAAAAACAAACCGCACATTGCCATGTTTGGTCAATAGGTTTAGCAACATTCTTTTAACGGCAATGGATTCCGCATAATTAATCAAAGGATCAATGCCTATGGGATGCGAAGGAACATGCTGGAAGAATACTGTTGGTTTGTCTTTATTTTTCGCAAGGTCTGAAGCCAACCATTCGAAATAATGAGGATGGGTTTCAAAAAAATTTTCTCTTAAAGGATCCGGCCAGACTATAAAATGCCAGTCGCCCAAGTCAAAGCTATAAAGCAACCACTCCATTCCATTCATTGCTTTTTGGGCACTAAAGTAATGGTTAAATTCATCCATTTTATATCCAGGAGTAAAAGTAGATTGATACCTGGTTTCATGGTTTCCTATGGCTAACAATATAGGTGATTCCAATTCTTTCAAATATGCCCGCATTGCCTCAAAGTGAGCCAACTCTCCTTGATTGTCCACCAAATCACCCAAAACCAAGGTCAGCACTGGTTTATTGGGCAATTCATTAACCCTTTTTATGGTGTCTTCGGCAAAAGCATTGTGGATTTTCACTCGGGTGGGATGAGCCTTGTGTACTTTAGGATCTCCACCCTGGGGATCTGCAAGGATGGCGATATCAAAGTTTTTATCCGCTGTGGAAATACCTAAATTCTCTGGATCCAATTGTCCCATTTCCAAGTCTAGCAGGTAATTACTTGAAACTTTTAACTTATCTTTTTTAAATGATAGCTCCTTTTTATCAACCAATTCACCCAAGCTCAAATGAAAATCTTTCCCATTGAGGGTGAAGTTCAACACTGTGTCAGGCTGTGGGTTTTCAATCCATATAGAAAAAATATAAGGAAAAGCAGCCCCTACCTGAAATTGAAACTGTCTACCCTCATGCCCTACTTCCGCTCTATGGTTGGCAAAAGGATAGTCTTTTATTTTATACAGTAGGGTTTTATTTTTATAAAAATTTAATGTTACCTCTTGAGGTAAAAGGGTTTCTAAAGCCAGGAATTCAAGCCTAAGCATAAATTCACCGGCTTTATTTAACACTTCTGAAAATAGGTTGGCTTCGGGATAAGCAAATGGAGGTATAGGGTTTTTATGTTCACCAGACAATCCCTTCCCCATAAAAACCAAGGAAGAACTTGTGCTAAGTTTGGATATGAAGGCCCTTCTTTTCACTTTTTACCAATCCATATCAAAATCATAGTCTGCAGGGTCAATGTCCCATTTTTCGAGCAAGCCTCTGGCGGCCCTTAGGTCATATTGGCTACGGTCCAGTTCGCCGGCATTCTCTATCATTGCAAGGACTGCATCAAGGCTGGTTTTAGAATTATCTTCTATGCTGTCTATTACGTTTAGCGCATGTGTTCTGGCAAAGGAATTGGGCGTTAGTAATACCTCGGCCAGCGCTTGCAAGGCTTTTTCTTCGGCACCCAAGCCATACAATGCCTCAGCGGCTACGGATTTAACATTGGGAGAGGGGTCATTTAAGGCCTCTTCCAGTGCATTGGTTGCCGACTGGGCCTTTTCTCCCAATATTAATAAACCTGTTGCTCCCCAATACCGCTCAGCAGCCTCCTCTGATTTTAATAGACTCTTAAGTTGAGAAAGGTCTTCTTCTTTGGCCGTTGAGGCCAAATTGGCTGCTTCTATCAATTGCTCCAAATTGATATCGGAGTTGCGCATATAATCATAGGCAGTCGTCCCTTCCGTTTTGTCAATTAGCTCTGCTTCGGGTATAAAACCTGTATCATTAATTTCCAACATCCAATCTTTTGCTGCAGCCCGCATTCTTTCCAGGTCTTCCTTGTATTTGGGGTCATTGGCCAGGTTATTTACTTCCCAAGGATCATTTTCCGTATCGTACAGTTCTTCTGCAGGTTTGGTATTCCAAAAGGCCGATTGGATGGGGTTTAATTCTCCGGCTTTAAAAGCCGCTTCCCAAGACCTAATAGATGGCGCTCTAAATAAATACTCTAAATATTGCCCATAAACTCTATACGGGATATAATTACGGATATACCTGAATTTCTGGTCGCGTACTGCCCTACTCATGTCATAGCGCTCATCCATTCTCCCTCTAAACATGTACACGTATTCCGGGTCAGGTGTTTTCTTCACTCCCAAAAAGGCCTTTCCTTGCAAATAATCAGGAATATCTGTTCCGATAATGCTTAACAGAGTTGGAAACAAGTCCACAAAACTGATTATCCGATCCACTTTTTCTCCGGGTTTTTCAGCAGGAAATAAGTGCTTGTATTTTTCGGGTATTCTCACAATAAATGGCACTCTGGTACCTGCTTCGTAAACGTAACGCTTACTTCTTGCCAACACCCCACCATGATCCCCATAATAAAACACAATGGTATTCTCCGCTTCACCACTTTCCTCCAATTCCTGAAGAATCTCGCCGATTTTTTGATCCATGTCTTCCACCTTGTCATAATACTGTGCCCAATCATGGCGCATTTCGGGAGTATCAGGATGGTAAGGAGGTAAAGTCACCTCTTCCGGACTATGCCTCAGCTCTTCATTGGGAATGGATTTATGGATGGAGCTCTCATGAGAGATGGTACTATTAAAAACCGCAAAAAACGGCTTGCCTTCCGGTCTGTTTTTGTAATGGGCTTCTTTACTGGAATCATCCCAAATGTTTACATTTTGCTTTGGATTTATATTGTAGTCTTCTTTGGAATTATTGGTGGCATAATAACCGGCCTCCCGTAGCATTTGCGGATAAAATTTTACCACATCTGATTTGTCATAATAACTCCTCATGTGCTGATTCCCTCCTGAAATGGCATAAATCCCGGTCAATATTGTGTTCCTTGCGGGGGCACAAACAGGGACATTTGCATAAGCATGTGTATAAAGAAAGCCCTCAGCAGCCAAGGCATCCATATTGGGCGTGGTGGCAAAATCATCCCCATAGCATCCTGCAATCGGGCTATTGTCTTCACTGGTGATCCATAAAATATTGGGGAGAGGCAATTCCTCCTCAGGCTTTGCACATCCAAAAAACAATATGAGCGTAAGAAAATATAAAGTATGTTTCATTTTGGGTTTAACTATTTATTATCGTGAAAACATAAATAAACTCAATTTTTTTGGCTTTGTGTAGTTATCAAGGAAAAATCAGTAATAAACAAGTAACCAAAACGAATACGCTAATCAATAAGGCCATAAATTCAAAATTGGTAATAGATAACCTCTTAAGTGGTTTGCAGTGGTGATGTAGTCATTTTTATTAAGACAATTTTAATCGAACTGAGTTTAAAAACATAAATCATAGTACAATTCTAAGTGCGAAAAGGAAAACCACTATATAAGCAATTGTACAATTGGTTTTAACTTTTTAAAACAGATAAAAACCTAACTTTTTTATGGCAATTCTTTATAAAAAAGAAATAAAATACTCTATATTGTATCAAATATTTTTATAGTTTATGTCTACAATACATAGAGGACTTACTCTTACTGTCACTATAAATGAGGACAAGCTGAGTAATGTCAATGCACTTTTATTTCAATTCCGAAACGACCTCAAAACCAACAGGGATCAATTCGAAAAGTCATTGCCCAGCACCTTCTTTATCAGTTGGCTGACCCTACCTTCTCAAATCTACGACGAAAAGGAGCAACTCCCTGCGAGAATTATTTTAATGACCAGTTACGTCGGGGACAAGCAAAACCATTTAAATGAATTGGTGAATTTTCTGGCACCCCAACTCAAGCAGGTTTTTGGAGAAAGTCATGAATTCCCTGAAAACTATGAGGGAAATGCTGACATGCTTCGTTTCCTAAATAAGAAAACCGTCGCCAATACCTTTTATAGTGGATTTAAATTTATAAGTACCACAGATGTAGCCAAGGAAAAAGAACTTAAATCAGCCGTTTGGGAACATGCCCAACAATTAAATACTTCCAAAGACGCCTCCCAGCTAACCCCTGCGAAGATAAAACGTGAGATTGAAGACTTTGTCGCTAATAATGCTGCACTCAATTGGGCGGTAGAAGAAATTCCTTTTGCTCGGAAAAACAAGATTCAAATGCTACTGCCACTTGTTCTTCTAGGGCTGGTCATGGCAAGCTCCATAATTTGTATTGTTCTCAGCTTTTTTATGGATTCTCTTTTTGTCAAAATCGTGGCCTGGATTTTTCCCTTGTTTGTAATCATCCTAGTAGGCTTAATGTTGATGCTACGTCAAAATGAGAAAAATCCTCATATCGCTAGTGAGGAATTATCAGATGATGAGATAAGGAAAATTGTAGCACTGGAAACACATCCTGTCCTCAATGAAATGACAGTTATCGCCCCACTAAAAAAAGGCTGGGTTAGAAGAGCTTTCTTATTTGTCAGCTTAAGATTAGTCAACTTCTTAACTTATTTTACTTATATACCTACTGTTCATACAGCACGGTGGTTACAGCTGGACAAGGGAAAACGCTTGGTTTTTATTGCTAACTTCGACAACCTCTCCGAAGCCTACGCACATGACTTTGTAGACAGTGAGAAGAGAACCAAAAACATGGCTGTCATTTTTAGCCATGCCTTTGGTTTCCCCGCTACCCGCTGGCTGATTCACAAGCAATACAATCACCGAAGCAAGTACATGAAAGGGGTCAGGGCCCACCAAAAAATTACACAGTTCTGGTACGCTCAAAACCAATATGAGAGTGTAGAAAATTTGAAACGAAACAGGGCTTTCCGGGAAGGGCTATTCAAGGAGATGGATGATGAAGCGATTAAAAAATGGCTATTAACGATTTGAAGCTATGGAATTGGAAAAAGAAGACATTCAAGGGCTAATGGTTCGTGGTCATGGAAACCTGACAAGTGCCAAGTTTCTTTTGTACAATTGTACGGATCCTGTTGGCTCCTGTGATTTTTTAAAAGAGATAACTCCTTTAATAACGCATGCTGATGAGAAACCGGAAGATGAGGCAATTCAAATTGCCTTCACCTATGAAGGACTTGCCTTCCTTAACCTTGAAACACCTGTATTAAACAGTTTTTGTAGGGAGTTCAAGGAAGGCATGTCTGCCGAACAAAGGAGGAGTGTATTGGGAGATATAGGCGAAAATGATCCAGGAAACTGGGATTGGGGCCTTGAAAGTGTACACTTCCTTTTGATGGTATATGCAAAGGACCAAGAGCAACTGGACAAAAGCCTGCTCAGGATAAAAGAGCAAACGGACCGTTGTGGCATTCAATTGATTCATACCCTTCCTACTGCTCTTTTACAGCATCAAAAAGAACATTTTGGTTTTAGAGATGATATTTCCAGACCTGTCATAAGAGAATTATTAGACAAGACACCTCCTGAGACCGCTACCACTTTTCCTGCGGGAGAATTCATCATGGGTTACAAAAACCTTTATGATGAATATGCCCCCGCCCCCTTTGTACCTAAAACCTTGGACAAGAAAGAATTATTGCCATTACATCCTGATTACCCTGAAAGAAAGGACTTGGGGAAAAATGGCAGTTACTTAATATTTCGACAAATGCGCCAAAATGTTCATGCCTTTTGGAATTACATGAAGGAACAAACAGACGAAAAAGCCGCTGCCATCAAACTAGCCAGTAAAATGGTTGGCAGGTGGCCAGACGGTTCTCCTTTGTCACTGTGTCCCATGCAACCTGATTCAGCCTTATCAGAATCCAATGATTTTGGCTTTTGGGATGATGATCAGGATGGGCTAAAATGCCCTATGGGTGCCCATATCAGAAGAACTAATCCCAGGGATCACCTGGTCACCGAAAGAAGTAAAATAGACTCTTCAGAAATGGCTGCTAAACACCAAATGTTGAGAAAAGGAAGACCTTATGGAAAGCCTGTGACTCCCGATCTGGATCCAAATGATATATTGGACGCGAGTGGGGATGAAGAAGAGCGGGGGCTGCATTTTATTTGCATGGTCACAGACATTCGGAGGCAGTTTGAATTTGTACAAAACAACTGGGTAAGCTTCCACAAATTTGGGGGATTGGAGAATGATGCAGATCCCATTATCGGCAATCATTACGATACGGGACAATTCAAAACAAATGAGTTTAGCGAGCCCAATTACCCTATAAGAAAAAAGTACAAGAACCTACCCAATTTTACCTTAATTAAAGGTGGAGCCTATTTCTTTTTCCCCGGTATTAAAGCTTTACAATACATCGCAGACCATGACTAAAGAACACAACCCCAAAGAGGAAAAGGAAATCCAGGATTTGATCCAAACGATGAAGGATTACCTGGACAAGGAATATGCTGACGGCAAGATTCTTAGGAATTTTCACCCTAAGATGCATGGTTTATTAAATGCCACCTTAACCATTCACAATAATTTACCAGAAGAATTAAGGCAAGGGCTGTTTAAAAACCCGGGTATTTACCAAACGTGGATAAGGCTCTCCAATGCTCCTCCAAAAGTTAAATCAGACAAGCCTGCTTCAGGGAGAGGTCTTGCTATAAAAGTTCTTGACGTTCCAGGAGAATTATTAGAAAGTGACCCTATAGGTTCTCCTACCCAAAATTTGCTTTTAACCACCAGTCCAATTTTATCTGCTTGGAATGTTTCATTGTACAAAAAAGCCATCAAAGCAGTATTGTTTGGCCTTTGGGAACAGGTAAAATTTGCGGTTAACCCCTCCCATTGGCGAAGCATATTCCTCACTTTTAAGTACAGCAAAAAGCATGAAAACCTGCTTTCGCTAACTTATTTTTCAGGTGGAGCTTTTGAATATGGCCCTGAATTGTTTGTCAAGTTTGTACTGACACCAAATGAACCAAATTTAGGCTATACTCTCAATCAAGCCAAAGGGGATAATTTTCTTAAATCACAATTGATCAAAGACTGCGAAGCTAAAGCCCATGCCTTTACTTTAAACATACAGTTACACAAAAATGACGAACTGCAACCCTTAGAGAATACATCTATTGCCTGGGAAGGCGAACTAATACCTGTAGCAACTTTGGATATTCCACAACAATCCTTTGACAATGCTGAGCGAATAAAAATGGGCGAGGCATTAGAATTTTCTCCTTGGATAGGATTAAAGGAACATACTCCTGTGGGAGGAATCAACCGTGCTAGGAGAAGGGTCTACAAAGAACTGGCGGCTTATCGTAAAAGTAAGGTATAGCAGATTACTTTATCCATAG
>TARA_R110001592_G_scaffold231209_1_pt1 | contig 20016 bp, 22 predicted proteins | sample TARA_R110001592 | Tara Oceans TARA_R110001592 (sample SAMEA4398387) | marine metagenome | biome: Polar Biome; feature: [SRF] surface water layer (ENVO:00010504); material: water (ENVO:00002006), including particulate matter (ENVO:01000060) such as... | depth 5 m | reverse complement strand
AACTGTCTTTTTGTTTTTAAATCTACCAGTCATAATAACATCACCAACTTTAATTGGTAGTACAATACTTTCGTTTAAAGATGCTTCAAATTCTTGCTCTAATTCCTTAGCTCCTCGTGCATCATCACTTGATTGTGATTTATCATCCTTATCAGTATCTAACCCCTTCACTACTTCATATCCAACCAAAGCGGCTGTACGAGTTACGTGCTTAAACCATTTAGAATATGCATTAGATGAGTAAATATCTACTTGATTGGTAGTTGTCTTAGCTCCGATTACACCAGCTGGAAAATAAGATACAGAAGTTTGTGGTCCTTTTGGATATTGTGGGTGTTCATAATAATCTTCAAATGATTCATCACTTAGCATATTAATTACACTCCACCCTAACTTAGCTGCTCTATCTACTGATAACTTTTTGTATAGTTTATGATTTGGTACAAAGAAATTTGGTCCATCATCTACATCTGCTCCAGTTGTACTACCAAACGTAGCTTCGTTAATAATATATTCTTCTATTCTTTCTTTGGGAACAAATAATCCTTCTAAAAGTTTATCTGTTACAAACTTAAAAATTGATTTATTAAATTTACCATAAGCTCTATCTTTAAAGAACTTTTCTTTTTGGTCATCTGAACCCATTGATAATCCGTTTCGTACCTCAGTACCACTTACAGAATTACCCTGCATTGGTGCTATGTAAAGATATCCCGCATCTTCATATCCTTCGGTTGGATTACCATCCCATTTTCTAAAAAATTTACCATCTAATCTACTAGCATCTTTTTGCCCTACAACAGTTACAAATGCCGTTGTCTTTTTATTAAACTTTTTTAGTATTTCGGTTGGTACATATGGATTTTTGACTTGTACGATTTTGGATTTTGGGATTCCAAACATCGTTGTCATAATTTTTACTTTTTCTTTGAAGTTGAATGGAGAACGGCCTTTTTGTATTTTATTAGATGTTCCAATAAATACATCAGATTTTCCAAACTTTTTCTGCAAATGTTCAAAGGTTTTGAAGTGTCCTTTATGCATGGGTTGAAATCTACCAGCATAAACTACTACTACTTTTTTGATATTCGATTCTTCTAATAAAATCTGTTCTACTAAATGATTACTAAGTTCGCTCATAAATTTGCCTCAGTATATAAATATAAGAAAATAAGAAAGGGGTTATTTTTTATAGACAAATGGGTCTCTCTTCTTTAACTCTTTGATTTTTTTCTTATATAACTTATTTAATCTATAATCTTCATACCTTTGTTTAAGGTAGTTTATTATTGTTTTTATCATTATCTTTGTTTATTATGTATGAATCTTTACCATAGTCTTGAAATATACCACAAGACACATTTCTCTTAGCAAGTGACTTAGTTACTTCAAAATCTTTAGATAAAGCTTCTATTTCTGGAGTTAAGTATTTCATTACTCTTTCTTTTTTATAAGTATATCAATTTTGTTGTGATAGTCCTGATAATATGATTTCATATCTATAAATGTATCTAAATGCTTTCTATTATGTTCAATGATAGGTTTTACACGCTCCATCCATTGTATTTTTTCTTCATCAGATTTTTCACAAAGTAATCTAACTTGATTTAGAATTAGATTAAATCGGGTTTCTGGTCTTTGTTCTTTATCATATGATTCATCTATATGTGGTTCAAATGTTTTAAACCCCATTTTTTTTAAATGCTCTAATGTACCTATACTACCAAAAACTATAAATGGGTGATTGTGTCCTATTGGCTTTACAACCTTTTCTGATATATAGTATTCTTCGGGTAATACAGTTGTTTCGGTAACCAATGAAAACATAGAATCCTCATATACAGATGCATTTTCATGATTAATTCCATATAGGTTTTGCAAATCATCAAAATCATAAGTTTTCTTTGGTTTATTTTCATACAAATTAAATAGATGTTTTTTTAGAAACTTAAAATTATAAACATGATTTTGAGAAATATCATAATCTGTAATTTCAACTATGTGTGGAATGTTTTCTGGTATAGTAAAATCATATGTTACAATATTATTATCTAACAATCCATATTTCTCTAAAACTGCTAATGTGTATAATCTATGTGTTCTTAACCTTCTATTTAAACAATTAAAATCGTACTTTTTTATTTTTGTTTTATAATCACTACTAATGTGCGAAGTCATGCCTTCTTTTTTGTAATGGTTAAATTCGGAAGATTTAGTTTGCCAAACCCAACTATGATAAACTACTTTTATCTTTTGTGTGATTGAATAATTTCTACAAAATTCAGCATACCAATTATCTATATTATGTCCTCCAAATGATAAGATACATTGATTTGTTGGTATTTTTAGTCTATGTAATGTATTATGTATATCTTTCAAATGAAAGTATTCTATGATACCTTCTTGAAAGTAATTTAACATTATATGTATATTTTTATTTTTTATAATTGCATCTAATGTTTTTTGTGGAATTAGCTCTAAAACGTTATATTTTCGTTGTTCGAAAGTTTCATTTTCTTCAAGAATAGGAAATGCATTACCAATTCCCCCATACATATCAATTCTGTAAATATACTCTTTATTATCTATTGTTTTACCATTTTTATCAATAGTATGAAATACTCTACTATGAGTAGCTTTTTCTGTATCAAATAATCTATTATTATCAACAGGCCATACACCTACTTTACTTTTCTCAGGATTACAAGACTCGAATATTTTATAATCCAATGTAGTATTTCCTACAAATGCTGGGTTTAGTTTATAATCCCATGCATTCATAAACTCAGTTTGAAAAAAATAATCATATATGAAATTCATACTAAAATAATGTTGATGTTAAGTTTAAGTTTACCTTTGGTGTTACTAATGCATTTAAATATTCCGAAAATGTATCATTATAATTTTTTATATCAAATGTTTGAAAATGCTTAAAATTAAAATTGGCTACTTGTGCTGCATTAAACATAAACTCTTTTTTCTTTGCATCTGTTAAATTACATAAAAATAGAATTTGTTCCATTATCATCACATATCGTTTATATGGGTCTTTTTCGGTATCGTATGATTCATCAATAAATCCAGTTTCACCATATGTTTTAAATCCCCAGTGTTGCAGATGTGCTAATACATTTACATTACCAAATACTATAAATGGGTGTTTGTGTATTATGGGTTTCCATATTTTTTCAGAAATATATCCAATATATTCATTTTCCCAAAAATAAGATTCAGCTACAACTGTAAACATCGAATCTTTATAAGGAATATCAGTTTCCATTCCAATACCATTTATTTCATTTAAATCATCGTAATCAATTGTTTGCTTTGGTTTTCTTTCTCTTATTGCTTTGAATCTTTCCCATTCCGCTTCTTTTGATGCGGGATTTAATGATTCTATAAAATTATAAAAATCTTTATCTGATGTATCGGGTTGATTGGTATCATATGATATTTGGTTTTTATGTAGTAAGTTTAATTTATCAAAGTCTAATAACATTTTAGTTCTCAATGGTCTTAATCTTCTCATTAAACAATTAAAATCATACTCTTTGATTTCTTCAAAATCATAATACTCATTCAATTTTTGATTTGAAAACCCTTGATGTTGTATCATATTTATAAACATTGGAAAAGACCATAGATATGGAATTACAGTAAATGTTTCCTCTATTTCGTTTTTCGTAACCCAGTCATTATACCAATTAAATATATTATAATTTGCATGCACTAATATAAATTGAAAATATGGTATATTGGATTTAACCCAATTGTTTATATTAGAAAGACAGTCCTCTGATATATACCCTTCACAAGAATAATTGATTAATATAAAGATGTTAGAATTATTCTTAACCGCTTCTATTATTTTAGTTGGTATTTTATCTAATACTAAATCAGCCGTATCACCAAACGCATTATCTGCATTTGAATAAACACAAACTTCGTATATTAAAATATCATTTTTATATTCTTTTGGTTTTCTTAAATATTCATATGAAGATAGTGTTTTATGCTTATCTCTCAAAAAACTTAATCTATTATCAAAGGATTTTGGTGGCCTTTGTGTTTCAGCTTGATATGAATTAATATATTTAAACTGAGATGTAAAGAAGTTTTCATCTTTATCCCAAAATGGATGCTTTTCCCAATCTAATGAATTGAATACATCATATTTACCGCATTGATAATCATTAATAAAGTAAGTGTTATGCATAATATAGTTCAGGATATTCTACTAATACTGTTGCTCCTCCCCTTTGTAGAGCTTGCTCATAAGCTGGGAATATTTTTTCTGCCGTATCCAATTTAATAACTGGTGTATGTTTTAATATAGTTGAAAATTCTTCTGTGTAATCTGCTTTATGCTGATGACCTGGATCTAATGGAGTATCAGAACCCTTACCAACTCTAATTAATAAAGTTGGATTCCACTCTCCATCAGACATTACATTAATTTTATCAATGTGATTAACTAATTGATTAGCTGCACATATAACAAAATCCCAACGAGGATAAAATGATACAACCGAATGACCCGCCATACCCAATCCTAAAGTCATTCCCATTTGGGTTTCTTCCATTACTGGAGTTTCAATCATTCGTTCTTTAGGTAACCCCTCAATCGTTTTACTCATAGGATTTCCATAATAAACTATTTGTTGTCCTATAAACATCATATTAGGGTCATCCATACAAAGTTTCATTGATTCAGTCAATGCATCTAAATAAGGTGTTGATTTTGGCTCTTCCATTATGGTCTTGAATCTGGGTTAAATTGGTTTTTATTTTCTTTATACCATTTAAGTGCATCTCTTAAACCACTATCCAAATCATATTTAGGTTTCCACCCAAGTGCAACAAGTTTATCGTTACCAAGAAGTCTTACAGGTATCATTGGTGCTTTGTTATTTACGAATTCTACTGGATTTGTGTTTCCTTCAATTTCCTTAATTTTATCAAGAACATGCATTACAGTATAACCTGAACCATATGATACATTGTAAATATCGTATGTATCAACTTTTTCTGCAACTGTTATAAATCCACCTACCATATCATCAACATGAATAACATCTCTTACTTCAGTTCCATCTCCCCAAACAGGAATAGGATTTAAGTTGTCTGCTACTTTTCTGATGTTTGCTGGTGTAACATGACATTTTTCAAAATCATATTTATCATTCGGTCCATATGCATTTGAAGGTCTAATAATAATACACTGCATTGGGTCATGTATTTGGTTCGAAAAGAAATCACAAAGAGTTTCACAATATCTTTTCATATTACCAACTGCTTTATATACAGGTACAATATCTGGTGTTTGAACTTCAATATCTTCAGTACATGGAATATCTCCCATATCAGGATATGTTGTGTTCGAAGATATAAACATAAACTTACGAACTTTGTTTCTCCAACTCTGTTCCATAAGATTTACATTCATTTCAATATTTGGTGTAACGTGAAGTAATGGATTGAATTTAGTATCCAATGCATTTGATGTGTTAGCTGCACAATGGAATATTACATCAATATCTTTTGATACAATTTCACAAAAATCTGCATCTTGTAGGTTACCTTTTAAAAATTCTATATTTTCACATCCTTCGAAATCGTTTCTCAAATCCCTACTCCAAGATGTTGCTCGTATATCTGTGAATCCTTCCTCATATAAGGATTTAATTAATCGTGAACCTATAAATCCACTTGCTCCTGTTACTAATATCTTATCTGCTTTTTTCATAATTTATGTTTAATTTTTTATTTGTTTTTTGTATTATATTAAGTTTTCTATTGGAATTGATTTATGAACTTTAAAACCAGGCATTGCCTCAACAAAGGTATCCCATACTTTTAATATTTTTATTCTGTTTTGTTTTGCTTTTTCAAAATCAGCTTTATATTTACTTTTTAATTCTAATAGAGGTGTTTGGGATATTTCTAATATCTTTTTTTGTACCTGCTGTATATTTGTTGGTTTTTTAGTAAAAACTTTATCGTAATTTACTCCAAAGTAATTAAAATCAATTCCAAAGAAATTATTAAATGCCGGATATAGGTTAGCCATATTATTACTATGTAATAAAAAAGGAGTACCCATTAGTAATGGTTTTAATAGTTTTTCTGTTAACATATTTGGTCCTGATTCAACTACTATTTCAATCGCACATTCAGAATAGAATTTCTTTAATGTTTTATAATCGTACAAGTGATTTCTATTTTTTTGACCTGTATTAGAATTGGTTTGATTTTGTACCCCATCTAATGTTTTACCCATCCATAAAAATGATGATAGCGATTGTTTATCAACTTTTGGATTTTTTTGAAAGAAATCATATAGTTCTATTCGTTCTTCCTTACCTATATTATTCAATGTTAAAAAGTGATATTTTTTATCAATTGAATCGAAATCTACATCTCTTAGTTTATTAACAAATTGTTTTATTGAAAGAGCTATTTGTGTACCTGGATGATAATTACTCCTATCACCATACCATTCAGTATTCCTCATTGTTATATTTGGAGTTTCGGCTAATATATCATAAAATTCATCATAAATTTCTTTACCACCTGAAGTAAAATCGGAATAAACATCGCTGGGGAAGAATTCCAATTTATATTCACCTTCAGTTGCCAATCTTACTAAATACTTACCCTCCCAAGATAATAAAAACCGCTTAACACTAAGCATATCTTGATATGCAATATTAATTGGATTCGGTAAATCAGCAGTACACTCCATAACTAAAGGTGTGTTTTGGTTAACTAAAGATTTACGAACATTTGTATCATCATGATATAAAAGTTGTATGTGAAATTTATCCTCTGAATTCATTTAGGTAATAATCTATTGTTTCTTTTAATCCCTCTCTTAAAGATACTTGTTGGATAACTCCGAAAGATTCTGCTCTTTCTGTACTCATCAATCTTTTTGCATCTCCATTTGGTTTTGTACTATCCCATTCGATACCAACTTTCTTTCCGTACATCTCTTCATAGATATCTACAAGAGTTTCAGCTAGTTCTCTAATGGTAACACCAGTCCCACTTCCTAAGTTAATAGGTTGTGTTAATTTTTGTTCGTATGCTTTTATGATTCCATCAGCAACATCTCCTGCATAAATAAAATCTCTTATTGGTGAACCATCTCCCCAACAAATTAGTGGATGTTCTTTTTCACCAAATAATCTTTTTATAAGTGATGCGATTACTGTTGATTCTGATGTGAAGTTATCATGTCTACCATAAATGTTTGCGGGTCTTACAATAGATGATTTATTCCAATCATATGATACAGAATAAACTTCAGCTTGTAATTCTCCTAATCTCTTAGCCCACCCAGCGTACTTATCTTTCTCTGATGGGAATGTTTTCCATACATCATCTTCGTAAAATACTTCAGCTGGTTGATATACTCCAACAGTTGAGGTGTACACATACCATTCAACATCTTCTAATCTAGCCGCTTCCATCATATTAGTATTAAATTGTAACATAGGTACAAAGTAATCAGCAGGTTGTTCAGCTGCTCTCTTAGGAGAACCTTTAACACCTGCTATATGAAAGATTATATCTTGTCCTTCAACAACTCTCTTACAATTTTTAAACTCCCTTAAATCAGCGTTTATAAACTGATAGTTTTCTTCTTTATATTTTTCTATTTGATTATCAGGTTGTCTGATATCAACTGCGGTTACAAATGCACCTCTTTCGATACACTTCTGAACCATATAGTTACCAACGAGTCCGTTAGCTCCTGTAATTAAAACTTTTTTATTTTTCATAGTAATGATTTATCTTTTTGTTTAGTTGTTATTTTATAAAAAGAATTGGAGATGTTTGACATAATCGTAGGCCAAGAGTTCTTTTTCATTTTTAGTAGATGATTTCTATTATATATACATATATGTTTTAAACTTTTGTATAAATTATTTAGCTCTTCTATTGATTTATTATTTAATTCAAGAATTAGTAATAGTATTTTCTTATATCGTTCTTCATAATCATCTATATTATCATAACTTTCATCCCAAAACTCATCAAATGTTTTAAATCCGAGTTTTTGTAATCTCTTTAAATAATGTACACTTGAAAGAACTATGAACGGCTGATACATAATAATTGGTTTTAGAATTTTTTCTGATAAAAATAATTCATTAAATTGGAATGATGTTTCTGTAACTATGTTTATACAGCTATCTAAGAACAATTCTTTTTTAAATGTATTATGTGTTCTAAATGTATTATAATCTCCATTATACTCACCCATATCCAATTGTATAGGTAATTTAGAAATACAGTCATTTACGAACCCATCTTTGTATTCAGTACCATTCCTAAACGCAGTAAAATATTCTTCTCTACTATCACCAAAGTCGTTATTCTGTAAAAAGGAAAAGTAACTATCATTATGTAAATTAAATTTAATTGAATCTAAAAACAATTTAGCTCTATGATACTTTGTACTTAAAATTCGATTGAATGATAAAAACTTTTTGTTTCTGAAAGTATCTAATTCAGCTTCATAAATTGGTTTACTAACATAACCTAAATCATTCTTACTACCATATCCAAATAATTCATTTTCTATACGATTTCCATAACTAATAATCTCTTCTATAAAAAAATCAAATGTTTGAGTTCTATCATAGTTTTCTAAATTTATATTTGTATCTATAAAATGAATATAATTTTTTAATCCACTTTTTTCAATAATTTTTAATAAATGTAGATAACTATACTCCAGTGTAGGGTCTGCTATATTAGCTAGTATAATATTAATATTATTTTCTATAATCCAATCTTTGTATTCCTTTACAATCCTTTTAAATTCAAATTCACCTCTTCGTATTTCAAAAAATAAAATATTATTTTCTTCAGTAGAAAGTTCTAAGTTTTCAGTATAGTTGCCACTCTTTATAACATAATTGTATAAAGGGCCTCTATATGAATATCTCGGAGAACCATTAAAGGTTTCCTTATTATTTTCAAAAACGAAATTTAAATTTAAAAAACTACCCATTTCCCAGTCCCATAATGAGGATATTTAGATTTATATTTATAATAGATTACATCTTCAGGTATTTCCCTTTGTATCTCATTCCAAGTATGAGCCGTTGGTGTGTTTGTAGAAACTTCATTATCTTCTACAACAAAATTAATTGGTAAGTCAAAGTTTTTTGCGTATTTATAAACTTCATAAAATATACCAGTTTCAAATGTCATATCTCCTATGAAACACCATACTTTATTTGGACTATTTTTCATCTTCATTGATTTTGCTACACCCAATGCTATTGGTAATATTCCAGTTACAATTGCTGATGAGTAGAAATTAGAATCTTTATCAATAATAGTAATTGATTTACCATCTAATATTTTTTGCTTTAGTATTTGGGGTTCTACTCCATGTAACAATGCATGGTAATGAGACCTCCAAGTTGAAAATACCCAATCAGTAACTCCCACTTTTTTAAATATTTTTATTAGTTCATCTTCATTACCATTTGATAAATGAATTGGTCCTGTGATTTCTCCATTTTCCCAATGAGAAATAATATCATCTTCAAATGCTATTAAATCCTCTTTGGTCCAATTACCATCAGTCCACCTATCTTCAAATTTATCTAAATTACGAATTTTTTCCATTTGCATCTCTTTTAGAAATTATTGGTTTAGTACAAGGCCACTCTATATTGAACTGTTTACTATTCCATTTTATTGTTTGTTGTTTATCTACATCATTAAACTCACCACTATAAGCCATTTTGTATGAAAATATTGAATTCTTTTCCATTACATAATGCCCATTAGCAAATCCAGGTGGTATTAATACTTGTGTTTGTGTTTTGGGTGAGATTATATAAGTTTCCCAACTTCCGTATTGTGGATTTTTAGCTAAACTACCTTCCCTAACATCCAATACTACTAAATAAATTTTACCATGTAAACAACTAACAAGTTTCCAAGTCTTTTCATCATAATGCATTCCTCTAAGAACACCTTCTTCTGATTTAGAGTATCTATCATGTTTGAATAAAACTCCACTTTCTCTTTCCTCAAGTGGTATTAATCTATCGTAATAATCTGAATGATATGTTGTGGAGATTTCTCCTCTTTGTTCGTGATATACCGATGGTTGAATAATTTTAACTCCACCAGTTAATACACTCGAATTATAAAAGTGAAAATCATTCCAACTTCTTTCTTTATAATATATACTACGTCCTATTGCCATAACTCATTGGGAATCCGTTTCTGTATTTTGAACTTAAATCTGAAATTAGGATATTATATGTTTTTATTAGTTCTTGTATTCCTTTATCTAAATCGAATTGTGGACTCCAACCTGTGGATTCCAATTTCTCATTTGATACAGTATAGTTTCTTTTATCGGGATCTTGATAATAATCAGAATATGTTATCGCAAAATTAGGTACATATCCTTTTATTTTTTCTACCAATTGTTCTTTTGATAAATTTGCTTTAGATAATCCTACATTAAATACTTCACCACTATGTTCTTTATATCTATCTATCATAAATTTAAAGGTATATGCAACATCTCTGATGTGTATATAATTTCTTACAAAATCTTTTTCGAATATTGTAATGTATTTATCGGTTAATGCTTTATAAACAAATTCGTTTACTAACAAATCCATTCTCATTCTTGGTGATGACCCAAACACAGTAGCAAGTCTCAATGATATTCCTCCAATAGATAAAACTTCTTTTTCTGCGTTTACCTTTGTTATCCCGTAATGAGATATCGGATTCAATGGGCTATCTTCGGTACAAGTACCGCTCTCTCCTATTCCATAACCACTATTTGTGTTTGGGTACACTACCTTTACGTTTTTATTCTTTACTAATTCACATATGTATCGTACATGCTCATAGTTTATAGCTGTTGCTAATTCCTTATCTCTATCACATGCAGGAAAACCAACAATAGCTGCTAATGGTATGATAACATCAGCTTCTTCTACATATTTTTTTAATAATTCTTTATCTCTAACATCACCATACACATATTCAAAATTACTCCTCCAAGTATGAGATATTAATGATGTTTGGTTATACATCATATTATCATACACAACTAAATTTGTTACTTCACCTTGAGATAATAAATGCTCTGTAAATATTGAACCTAAGTATCCGGCTCCTCCTGTTATTAGTATTCTCATTTGTATGTAATATTATTACTTATGTTATTAACAACCGATTGCTCCTCTTCTGATAAAGTTTTATCTTCAGATGTAATGATTACAACATCAATCAGTTGACCTGTTCGTTTATATGCTTCTAAATAAGTGATTGTTTCTTTTGATAAATGTAATGGTGAACAATTTGTATCTAAGTGTATCTCAAATACTGATTTTGATGGATACGTTTGATAATCAAACATAGCTATTTTATCTCCTTCACTATCATCAATATGTGTAAAATCTTTATTTGGGGCGATGAAGCCGCTATTCATAGAATTAGCGAATATAGTAGATAGTTTAGATTTATTATACCCATTCTTAACATACCCATCAGGACAAAGTATTTCATATAATTTTAAACTCATATTATTTCTTTTTCTTTATTGATATGATTTAAATTTATGGTTTCATGTTCGTTGTATTTAAATATTTTTTTTATCAATCCTACATTAATTTCTAAATTGTAGCAATTACCACTATTATCATATGCCTTATATCTAGTCAGTTCATTTGTGTTAACTATAAACATTGCTTCTGGTAAACTTTTCTTTAAAATTCTTTTACTATCTTTATTTACTTCTAAGAAATCGAATATTTGCTGTTCCGTATAAACTGTAGTGAATAAACCTGTTTTGTACAATCTATATTCACATATAGCTTTGTGCTCATCTGGTAAATCATGCTCATAATTAGCTATTCCAAAATTATAAGGTGTATCCGTATAATCATGTAGAGTTCCATCGTAAACTTTCTCTTGATAAATTATAGGTATGGTTTCATCATTTGTACATTTTAAATGACAACTGAATCTCTTTTCTTCTTTATTGTGAGATACAACCATTAGATACTTTTTATGAATATTTTCTTTACCTACAAAAAATGCAATATCATTAAAATTATTTATACCATTGTTATTCCAAAAATCCCATGTAATTATTTCTTGATTCTTTACAAAAACACCCATATGCATTCCTGGTCTACAAAATATTGTGTGATTATTTTGATTGTTTTCAGGATTCATTTGAAATTCAATGTAAAAGGTAAAATCATCTTGCATAGCTTCCCATACATTCTTATCAGTAAATCCGTAAGTATTATTGTTGGTTATAAACCAAGGCATTTTGTATTGTATTTTTAACATAGTGATTTACATTTTTGGTGAAATTCTGCTAATTCAGGAAAAGTTTTAACAAAATTAGTTCCTCTTCTCTCATCGTGTGCATTAAAATATCTATAGAAATTTGCCATTGATGTTTTTAAATGGTTTTTATCAACAGGTGCGTTCATCCAATCGTAAATTCTTTTAACTTTTTGGATTTCAATATCAGAATATCCTATGTAGTTGTGGTCAAATATTGGAACACCTTGAAAGAACATAAGTTTAGCTTGGTCCAATACTTTATTTTTCCATTTTTGGTCTTGTAATAGTTGAACACTTTGATGCCATGGGTATCTTAAATAAGATGAATCTAAAAATACTGCGGATGCCCAATATCTATCAGTTGTACCATATGTATTTTTTAAATCATAGATACCATCGATTAATTTATCATAGTTTGGTATGGATAAACAATTGTAAGTTGACATTACTGTTACATTTACTCTTGGACACTTTTCTAATATTTTATTTAAATTATCCCAAAATTTATTAAACTCCATTCCAGTTCTAATGTAAGCTGCTTGCTCTCCCCACGTATCAACTGATGTAAATATAATAAATTCTTTAACTCTATCTTCATCACATATTTTATTTATCTTATCAATAAACCTATCTATTAGTTTATCAGGAACACCTAAATTAGAGTTTATAGCTAATTGTAAATTTTTATTTGGATTTGGTTCTTTGATAATAAAATCTAAAACTTTCCATGTATCCTTTGATAAAAGAGGTTCACCACCAGTAATTCTAAAAGTGTGTAAATCTCTGTATAAATCAGGCCACCATTCCCAAAATGCTTCTACATAAGGATTATGGTCTCTAATTTTAAATGGAACTTTATCTTCTTGCTTTAATAATTCAGGATCATTAAATTTATCTGAGGTTGGGTATCCACCATATTGGTCTACTTCTTCTTGCCAAGTCGTTGAATATGCAGGTCCACAATAAGAACACTTAAAGTTACAAGCAGCTGAAAAAGCTACCTCTACATATCTTGGATTAAAATCAGCTCTCCAATCAGAATTTTTGATTTCATCCATATGAGGTTTTGACCAACTCTCATTTGATTTAAATATTCTATCCGAAAACTGGTCTGAGTTATCTTCAACATTCCAACAATAATCACACTCATCAGGTCTACCACCTTCTAACATTTCTTTTCTACGTTTCTTTTTATAACGAGTATTATGAAGTGCTGATGGGTTTCTTACAATTTCTGATGTTGGAATCTTATGTGTTTTCGGGTGATGACATGAGTGAGTGTGTCCTGTCTGTAACTGAAGTGTAACTTGTGTCCACTTTGCTAAGCAAAACCCACATCCCTGTGCATCTAATGTTTTCTTTGTTTCTACAAAGAATTTGTTTTCGTGATGATTCCAATTTTTTTCTTGAGCCATATTAATTTGGTATATCTATATATATTAAAGTTTTACATTTATCATTTTTGCCTTGGGGTTTATTTCTTCGATATTTACCAATTCATATTTTAATTGTTTAATACCATCCGATTTATAATCCCAAGTACCTTGTTGCATCTCTAAAACATATCTTCTTTCATTTCTTGCAGTTGTTTCACCTTTAGCCCACCTATCTTTTCCATTATTATCTTGTATCAATCCCTCATCTTTATGTGGTAAACAGGTCATCCTACCTGCTACTCTATGTGGTATTGGTGGATATGGTATTTTTATTTTTGCTTTACCAAACCCTACATTAAAAACTTTACCATGATTATTATTACCAGTCATATCATTTGCATTATTATTTTGGAATTCATAGTGCATTTTTAAACCATCTGTTGGTATATTATTATGTAAACTTTTTATTTCCGTTTCTTCTAACTTTCTATTCCAAACCATAACCTTTGCCACATCTCCTTTAAAGTATTTATTAACATCAGTTTCACCAACAGAGGTGGTTGTTCCAATTAGATATGGTACTGAACCATATCTTTTTAAATTGCCTTCGTAAGATTGAGGAGAATGAGTTCCATGCCCATGCCTTGCATCTGATTCTTTTCCGTTCAAATAGAAGTGAATATTCTTTTCAAGTGAATCTACTGATAGAGTAACCCAACTCCATTCGTTTTCATATCGTTTCATCCATTGATATAATGCTTCCTTTTTGTGATTCCATAAAAGTGCCGTATATGCTCTACTGTTATTATAACTTAAACCATAATCGTAACCTGGTCTACGAAATATTGGGTATTCACAAAATTTTCTATCATAATCACCTACTAACCAAATTGGAACTTTATCTTCTTGTTGATTTGCTCGAACCAATACTGATATAGTGTGTGATTTATTCGTAAGGTGAGCCGTTTCTCTATTAGATGGTATTGTTATTGATGAAGATTTACCATTAAATCGTGCAAATGATTCAATCCTTTCTAATTCTAAATGTTCTGTGTTTGCGTATCCTTCTAAAACACATCTCCAAAATAAATCATCATCTTCCATCCCCCAGTCCCAATAATCATTTGAATAACCATTAGTTTTTTCAACTTGTTCTTTTGAGAATAAAACAGCCCCACCAAAATATTCCTGATATTTTAGTTCATAATTCATTTGAGATATGTGTGTAGCGATGTGTATTGGTGTTTCCGATGGGAATGAGTAATCTGTTCCATCTTCAGGTATCATATCAATATCATGCCAAACTATATAATCACATCCATCTTCAAATGCATGCTTAGCAGCAATGTTTTTCATTGCTCCTCTGTTAAATAACTTATCATCTGTTTGATGACCAAAATACATACAATAGTCAATACCCATTTTTTCAAGATACTGTCCAACTTGTGGTACAAATTTCTCTAAATGAGCTTCTCTATTTCTATATGGTACACATACTCCTAATTTCATTCTCTTAATTCGCTGAGGATATCCATAACCTCTTCTAATTTATATTTACATTCTTGCCCTTCGCATAAGTCTTGACAACATATATCTACATTCCTATATATAAACTCAAAATGTTCATCAATCAAGTTCCATTTTTCTTTCGAAATATTTGGCATCTTTTAATACGTTTGGGTTTTGTTTTATTGTTTGCATAGCTATCATATCTTTCATTTTGGTTGTTGACCACCCATGAGCTCTTGTTGTATATATAACTTTTGGAGGAAGGTCATCACCTGTGAAAGATTGTCCTATATAATCTTCACCTAAGATTCTTACATCTGGTTTAAAGAATTCAATTAATCCAATCAATTCTTCTTCTGTTTGATAAACGTAAACTTCATCAATATAACGTATAGCCATTAATGTTCTATATCTTTCATGTAATGGAATTACTGGTTTATATTTTGATTTACGATGTTCATGTGGGTTTTTTTGTAAAAACACCATAAAATGGTCACAATGTTCTTTTGCAGCTTCAAATGTATAGATGTAACCCGGATGGATTAAATCAAAATTACCTGCAGTAAATCCTACAATGCTTTCTTTATCTTTGTTTTTCATAATGTTACACTTAAAAAGTTTATTTCTACATTCTCTGAGTTTTCAATTGCGAAGTTTAATATATTATCACTAACAAATTTATATTTTAAATTTTCCATCCCGTCTCGTCTCCAATTAGTTTTACCTTGTAATACTTTATTGTAAAATCTAATTTGATTTTTTCTTGTTTCGGTGTAAGTCCATTTATTTTCATAAAATCCATTATCTTTATGTGGTAATAATTTAAATGTAGATTCCCTTCTCCAAGGGATAGGTATTTCTTTAAAATCTTCTGTATGATGTGTAGCTACTCGATTACAATAGTGAATCTTAGCATTATTCCCATTACCACTTAAATCATATAAAGTGTGGTAATTGGATGCTTTCATATCATAAGCCACTTCTAAACAATGTGGGTTATCATATCCTTCAAATTGTTCAGTAACTCCTAATTGTAAGTTATCAAATACAGATTTAACCTGTCCTGGTTCTAATGAATGATTCCATATTGCTAACTGATTTATAATACCTTTAAATGGTCTACGTTTATTTTCAGATTTTTCTAATGCTTTTCCCAAATACATAAACTTTTCTTTATGATATGGCATTAACCTACCTTCAAATTGTACTTCATCAATTAGTTGATTGTCCTGATATAGTTTGATAAATTTATTATATGCATCTACTACAACCATCAAAGTAGTTCTTCTTTCTTGCTGAATGGTTGATTTTAAACTAATACATTTTTTATCAGTTGTAAATGTTTCAAACTTATATCGTTTAAATGAATTAAATGAAAATCCAGTATCATAACCAGGTATACAAAATATTGAATATTCATCAATATCTAAATCTTCTCTTAAATCAATTTCATGTGGTTCAAATGAGATTAAAATAGTATAGTTATCTAACCCAAATTTCATAGGTATTTTTACTTCACTATCCCAACCATTGAATTCTAACCCAGCTGAGTTAGTTGTTTTTATCGGTGTTTGTTTAGTATTAAAATCAAATAGGTTTTCCTTACATCTAAATAATAAGTCATCATCTTCGTAACCCCATCCCCAATATTCATTGGAGTAACCATTTACTTTATAATAGTCCATAATAGGAAATAAAGTAACTCCTCCGAAATATCCATCGAAGATTACTCTTTTTTCCTTATGGTCTGATATAAACTTTGTAGCTAGGTGAGTTGGTCTATCAACCACATCGTAATCTACCTTTTGTGGTAGCATATCGACATCGTGCAGAGCAACGTAAGTACACTTTAGCTTCTTAGCCCTCTTAACACCTATATTAAGTAACTTACCCCTATTAAAAGGTTTATCATCGGATTGTTCAACGATGATAATCTCATAATCAAGTTTTTGTTTCTTTAAATTCGATGTAATTGATGGAATAAAATGGTTAAGGTGTTCTCTACGATTTCTGTAAGGAACTACTATACCAATTTTATTTTTCCTCATCCGTATCTATATACTTCCCTTTCCACATAGATAGATACCATTCTATTCTTGGTCCCCATTCATCTTTGTCAATTTCTTCGAACCATAGAGTCATAGCATCTAAAGAGTTAGCTATTTTTTCTAACGCTTTGATTTTTCTTTCTTCCATAAGTGAATCCACTGCTGTATTTGCAGTTGTTTTTGCTTTTGTTGCCATAATTTTAAATTTTTGTTATTCCATTTGTTAATCTATTCCAATATCCATAATCCCAATGTTCATTTTGAAATGGCGCTTGCCGCTCCAATCCAAACATAGGATTATTAATATCTATTTTCCAATCGTTTACCTCGATTGCTTTATACATCTTTTTGTATTCTTTCCAAAAAGTGTAATCCTTTTCTGTTTGAGAAACTTCTTTTATTCGTTCCAAAACAGTTGAGTCCCATTTAAAGTGATGAACCTGTATAAATCCCTCACCTCTACCGATGGGGTATCTAAGAGGATGTTTAATCCCCTTTTCTCCCCAAACATTCGTGCTATCTATTTTTGCGTAATGCTGTCCAGTGGTAATTTCTATATTACCTTTCATTACACAAACTTTATTTGGACAAGCTCCACTCATAGGATATCTAAAAAACCCACTATACGGAAATGCTTCCCATATATTAGTTTCATTACCTATGTGTGGAAATTTTCCATTCTCTCCAATTCTATCAAGAAATCCACCTGTTATAAACTTCCATCCATTTTCTTCACACTTAGATATCATTACTTTAATATCTTCAGGATAAATCTGTATTTCATCATCATCTGAAACTATCCACCAATCGTTTGGTTTAGTAAGTTTAACTTCGTTGTAAAGTTCTGTTACTCTTTCCCAATTAAATTTTGGTTCAGTAACTACTTTGTATGGCGTTATACCAAGATTTTCAATTTGTTCTAATATACCATCATCATCATTCTGTCTGTAAACTACTACAAATATATTATCTACAATATCTTTATAATAATCTAACATATGGGGTAACATTGTTATGTTGTGCCCAACTACTGTAACTAAATTTAAACTCTGCATTTTTGTACTAATGTTATTCCAGTTGAAGATGGCTTTTCTCTCAATATACCATTATTGAATAAATTGAAAACTTCCCATTCTTTATTATCTTTTAATTCTTTTATGAGTTTATTAGGTCCATCAAATGGAGCATGATGGTTTTTTTCTTTTACATCTTCTGTTACGATGAGGTCTTTTTCAAAACTTTCATCTGTATCGTGAATCGATATTACACCATAATCCGATAGGATACTTGAGTAAAGAGTAAAATCTTTTTTAACATCATCATACGAGTGACCCGCATCGATATGTAGATAATCTATCTTTATATCTTCTTTTACAAAATAATTGTAAAATGCGTTTTCTGTGGTATCTAAAATAACTCTGCAATCAAAGTTTTTTCTAAAAAAAGAACGTTTTTCAGTCCAATCTGTAAATCCACCTATTCCGTTATCAGCATCAACTAAAATCGTAGTACCACAATCACCCCACTCCATTTGTTTTAGACCATTAAATATTTTTTGGTCATGCAAGTCTATTCTTGCTTGTGTCATTATACGAGGAACAAATCCTCCACCACTTCCTAAACATACACAAGTCTTTGCTTTCATCATTTGTATAACAGAATATACAATCATACCATCTCCCAAATGGGTATCGGTAGCTCCATGTGTCCATCTATATTTAACGGACTCAACATCAGTAAAAGGTTTACCATTGGTATCTCTTTTTTTGATTTGATTATTTGTTATGTATTTTTGTATTAACCCTAAATTAAGCAAAGACATTTAGTTTAGATTATGGTGTTGTATATAAATATATAAAAGTATATAAAACGTAAAGAAATTAGAAAAGTTTTTTAATTTTATTTGCCCAATCCCACTTATTAGCGAATCTTAGCATCCATTCGGATAATCCTAACCAATTATCTAATTGCTCTTCATAGGAATCATTACATATGATTTCTACTATAGAATCAAACTCTTCTTTTGATGATGCTCTATATTTGTAATCTATATCTCCCCAGTCGGAATGTAGAATTGGTAATTTTCCGTAATCAACGGCTTGAAAGATTGAATACCCAAATGGTTCATTAGTATGACATGAATGTGAAATGCTCCAATCTTTATTCATAAATAAATCTAATATTTTAGAATCCCATTGATAAAATTTTATATCTGAAAGATTATGTTGATTGGTTTGTAATATATTTTTCCAATCATATTTACCAGTCAAAACATATCCTTTATGATTATCTAAATAGTGAACGTTTTTACGAGATTCAGTACGAGAAGTAAATCCTATTTTAGAATTTGATAACTTTTTTAGTAATAAATCATTTTTAAATTCATAAAAGTTTGGAATTGTTATTGTATTATCAGGATAATCTGTAAATAGTTGTGAATCTGTTAATCCTATCCAAATTCGTTTCTTGCAAAACTTCATTAAATCATTAACTGCTTCAGTATCTACGTTTGTATTGAATTGTTTTACAGAATCACCATACTTTAACATATCAGGTAAATAAGCATGTACGAATATATTTTCCCATTTATCTTTATGTTTCCAAAGATGTTCTCTTTTGTGATAATTTGCATGTAAGAAATGTATTTCCTCACATTGCTCTAAAAGTATTTCAGATTTTTCACTATCATCATTGTGAAAATGAATGTTTTCTATATCAGATTCCCA
>TARA_R110001592_G_scaffold62815_4_pt1 | contig 20116 bp, 23 predicted proteins | sample TARA_R110001592 | Tara Oceans TARA_R110001592 (sample SAMEA4398387) | marine metagenome | biome: Polar Biome; feature: [SRF] surface water layer (ENVO:00010504); material: water (ENVO:00002006), including particulate matter (ENVO:01000060) such as... | depth 5 m | reverse complement strand
AACGTAATGCATGGAAAGTGGGAAGGTCAAACGCAGGGTTCAACTCACTACCATGCGAAGTACATTAAGCCCTACTGGGCTAAAGACTTAGACAAGACTGTGACAATTGGGACACACATATTTTATAAATGGAAATAGGCACTATCTTTACTATGTCACATGAGATATAACTACATAACTAAACAACAGTTGCCCAGCAACATTCAAGGAGAATACAAAATGGCTTTTGACTTTATTCCAACCGACATCGACTTCGCAGTAGACTTTGAACCTACTAAAGTTAAGGATAAGAAGTATGTTATCAACAAAGACACAGGAGTTTACTTAGGTGTTGTAGGTAACAGCTTCACTTGTGCATCACATGGTGACTTTTATCGTGGTGTATGGGACACAGTGACAGAAGAACTAGGTGCAACCGACATAGCTGATGCTACAGTTAAGTGGGGCAAGGCCCGTAATAATGCTTGGACTATGGTGGACATCACCCTGCCTAGTGTTACCAGCTTTATTCGTACCGACAAGCATGAGACTGAGGTAGCCCAACGTATTATAGCTTTGCATGGTATAGATGGATCGTGTAGCAACCAAGTATACTTCGGTGCTATAGATTTCTTCTGCACAAACGGCATGATAAGGGGTGAATACGACAAGGTACGCAAAAAGAACTCGTCTAATTTCACCCTAGATAGCTTTATATACGAGCTAACCCGTGCTCAACGTGACTTCTATACACAGGCTGAGCAGATGCAAGTCTGGGCTGAGACATCTACCAAGTATGTTGATGTGTCTAGCCTATTGGAAAGCATCATTGGATCTAAACGTAAGGCAGAGAAAATGTATAGCTTGTATATGCATGAAGCTTCTACCCGTGGTCATAATAAGTTTGCCTTGTATAGTGCCTTCACTAACTATGCTTCTTACGCAGACGAACGTAATGGTTTCAGCCTAAAGAGTACAGGCAACGACACCAATGCAATCTCTATGTGGGGCAGGGAGCAAGAGGTATCGCAGTGGGTAAGCAACACTAACTTCCTACAATTAGAGGCAGCATAATGGCATCACTGCCTAGATATGTACAAAGAAACGTGTCACCTTCGGGTGGCACATCGTACAGATTTAACCCACCCCAAAATCTGGTTGATGCAGGAGTTGTATCACGGGAAGCTATAGGGACTAACATGAGAGATGTTACCCGAATTGCAAAAGAGTTTAATAAATCTATAGATGTGTGGCGTGACGATATGTCACAGACATTGAAGATTAAAGATAGCAGCACAGTGAAAGACCTATGTGATATATACTATATATCTAATGACTTCAGTATGTTACGGGATACTACTAAGGTAGATTATAAATACTTCCTTGGCATTCTATGTGACAGTGTCGGTAATAGAAAGTATAAAACTGTTACGAGCAAAGTTGCTAAGGCTGCGTATGAATCGTGGGTCAGGCGTGGTGTCAGCTTCGCCAATCATGTATGCACTGTGTCATCTCGTGTCTTTAATTATGCTATACAAATGGAACATGCCCACATCAATCCATTTACTAATGTCAAACGTAAGACATTATCACAACGTAAGGTTGTGTGGAGTAATGCAAATGTAATATCATTTCTTGAGACTGCCTACACTACCTTCGGTCATAGAAACATTGGACTAATTGTCCAGATGGGATATGAATGGTGTCAACGTATGGGTGACATGAGAAATTTAACATGGGATAGTTTAGACCTAAACAATCGTCAGCTCACGTTAGAGCAATCTAAACGTAGGGCTAAGGTGTATCTACCCATATCAGATGAACTCATGCACGTACTCACACAACAACGTAAGGACTACGGCTTCCAGCCCTACGTAGCACCCCATCCAAGGCCTGTAGTCGGGGTCTACAGCCCCTATGCTATGGAAAGGCTATCTAAAGTTGGAAGGTCTGTGATGCGGCTGGCTGGTCTACCAGAAGAACTCAGGTTGATGGATTTACGAAGGACAGGGGTGACAGAGATGGTAGATGCAGGTGTGTCACTACCTCAAGTGATGTCAGTTACGGGGCATACACATGTGTCTTCTGTGAAACCATATATGAAACATACATACCAATCTGCAAATAGTGCCTTGACACAGAGGGGAACATGTGTAAAATCGAACGCAGTGAGTGACATTGAAAGTATCAAACATGAATATAAATAATATTATAGATGATCTATCACTTGCTAATGGCGACAGTAAGAGGATGACTTGCCCATCTTGTAACAGTAAAAATACTTTTACTATTACTAACAATATGGGTTCCATCGTATGGAACTGCTACAAGGTTAGCTGTAAGATCAGTGGTGCTAAACGTGTACACCTATCAGCCGATGATATACGTAAGTCATTGGGCTTTGTTGTACAAGAAACTGTGGTTGTACCTTTCAGTAAACCTGAGTGGTTGGTCAGAGATAATAAATCTGTATCCCCATTCACTGACAGGTGGGGACTTGATGCAGACAGTTTAGGTCTGCTATACGATGTGAAGGAAAACAGAGTTGTATTCCCCGTGGTACACAACAGTGTCATGGTTGATGCGACAGGAAGATCGTTAGGTGCTAAGTTACCCAAGTGGAAAAGGTATGGCAAAAGTAACAAGCCATATATAAGAGATGCAATGGCATGTGGTACATGTGCTGTTGTTGTTGAAGACTGCGTGAGTGCTGCTATTGTTGGTGATATAGATGTATGCGTTGGGGTAGGCGTGTTGGGTACATCTCTATCTGAAGGACACAAGCAGTATCTTACGCAGTTTAGCACAGCCATAATTGCCTTAGACCCTGATGCCTTACCCAAGACACTACAATTTGCTAAAGAACTGCGAGGCTACGTCAAATCTGTTAAGGTCTTACGATTGACAGATGACTTGAAGTATCGTAATGAAAAAGATATCCGCAACTTAACCCTGATGGCAGGAGAATAATTCAATGGAACTATCCCTTATACGTAGTCTTATGGACAAAGACTTTTATGACGAGCACAGAGGGTCACGTTGCCCTGATCGTCTGTTCAGTAAAGATGTGCGTAAGATCAAACAAGCTATCGACAGTGCAATGGAAAAGTATTCCCGTACTGTTATCCCCGCAGAGATTGAGGCATTGTTTATGTCTAACAATCCAACTATGACTTCAGCACAGAAGGGTGCATACTCTTCTCTATTTCGTCAGATAAATAATGAACAGCCTATGGGCAGTGACATAGCACAAGAGGTGTTGTCTAAGTTATTCCAACAGGTGATTGGCGAAGATGTTGCACAACTTGGCTTTGACTATGTGAATGGTGACAAGACTACCCTAGAACCACTTCGTATATTACTTGAACAGTATGGTGATGACTTCACTCCTAATCTCAAGATCGATTGGGATGACATGGACATGGATACACTGCTTGCAATGAATGACCTTGAAGCACGTTGGACATTCAACATACCTACGTTGACCCGTAAGGTAGAGGGTGTAAATGCTGGTCACTTGATTGAGATAGGGGCTAGGCCCAATACAGGTAAGACATCCTTCCATGCGTCATTGATTGCTGGGCCTAATGGCTTTGCATCTCAGGGTGCCAAGTGTGTTATCCTATGTAATGAAGAGGCATCACATCGTGTGGGTGCTAGGTATCTAACTGCGGCTAGTGGCATGACACTGCAAGAAGTTAAGAAAAATCCATCTAAAGCATGGGAAGCCTACTCTAAGGTCAAGCCTAACATTAACATCAAGGATGTGACAGGTAGGGATATGTCATGGGTGGAGAGTGTATGCAAGTCAGTCAAGCCTGACATTGTTGTCTTAGACATGGGTGATAAGTTTAGCAAGGCAGGTGGATACTCACGGCCTGACGAAGCACTCAAGGCTAATGCCATTTATGCTAGGCAGATAGCTAAGCAACACAACTGTGCTATCTTCTATATGTCTCAGCTTAGTGCTGATGCAGAGGGTAAGGTGGTACTGAACCAAGCTATGATGGAAGGTAGTCGTACAGGTAAGGCGGCAGAAGCTGACTTAATGCTACTGATTGCCAAGAACCCATCAGTGCAGGGGCAGGATGAAGACAGTGCCGAACGTCACTTGAACATAGTCAAAAACAAACTGTCTGGTTGGCATGGTGTTGTTCGTTGTGAGCTTGACTACAAGACTGCAAGGTACACAGTATGAGGGTTAGTATCTGGAGAATTAAATGATAGAAGCAACCTATATAGATCACATGGGCAGTGACTTATCTGTAGTCAATGCTGCCCGTGTCAGTTTTGGGAAAGTGAGTGAGTTAGAAAATGATAAACTATCTGATAAAGATACTAGGCTGGTTAGGTTCCTTTCTTTACATAAGCACATGTCTCCTTTTGGTCACTCTTTCTGTACATGGCATATCAAAGCTCCTGTTTTTGTAGCCCGACAGCTAGTCAAGCATAAGTTCCTACGATGGAATGAGATCAGCAGACGTTACGTTGATGATGAGCCTGTATTCTATGCGTCAGATGTGTGGCGGGGCTGTAGCATAGATAAAAAACAAGGCAGTGAGGGTCAGGTATACCCTACCCGTGATGATGTCTTGTTTTCTAACTACACTGCACTTAGGGTATACAAACAACTACTTGACGAGGGTGTATGTCCAGAGCAAGCACGTATGGTGTTGCCATTAAGCACCATGACTGAATGGTATTGGTCAGGCAGTCTTGATGCCTTTGCTGATATGTGTAATCTTAGGTGTAAGCTAGATACACAATGTGAGACTAGGCTGGTAGCATCTAAGATTGATGATAAGATGCGGGAATTATTCCCCGTATCATGGGAAGCATTGAGGAGTAATCAATGACGGTATGGACAATACTTTTAATATATACCTTTCATTCAAATCAGGTTGGTATATTTGTTAACAAGGAAGAATGCCTAGAGGCTGTGGCAACCCTTGAGCAGAGGACAGGGACAAAGGGAGTATGCATTCAAGAGAGGGAATATAGTGGTTAAATACTCTGTGATGTTTGAAGTAGAGGAAGGAGAACTTATGTATGCTAGTGGGGAGAACCCATTTACTTACGACAGCAGCCCATTAATTTTTGTTGACAAAGCCAAAGCAGAGGAGTATGCAAAGACATGGAATACAGGAAGGGTGGTTGAATACAAAACAAATTAACTTATACGTAACAGGAATACTTGGTAGACAAGTAGATAGGAAATACAAATGATACTAACATTAGACGTAGAGAATACAGTCATTAAACGTAATGACAAGATGCACCTTGATCCATTTGAGCCAGAGAATACTTTGGTCATGGTAGGTATGCTGGATGATGCAGGTAACGAAACGATTGTTACCTTTGATCACTCAGAGCAACAGCCTACCACAGATGGGTTTCGTATAGTACAGGATACATTAAACGACACATCACTATTGATTGCCCACAATGCACCCCATGATTTGTTGTGGCTGTGGGAGTCAGGCTTCACCTATAATGGTGCTGTCTTTGATACCATGTTGGGTGAGTACATCCTTCAACGTGGTCAGAAGGAACCACTGAGCTTAGATGCTTGTGCTCAACGGTACGAGCTAGACACACAGAAACAGGACACACTAAAGGAGTACTTCAAGCAAGGTTATTCTACTCGTGATATACCCCATGACGAACTGTCTATGTACCTAAGTGCTGACCTTCATGCAACACAACAGTTGTACAGTAATATTAAAGATAGACTAGACAGAGCACCTACACTGTGGCCTACAGTACAACTTACCTTTGATCTCTGTGTATGCTTGGCACGTATCTATCAACGTGGCTTTGCTGTGGACCTTACAGTACTAGAGGAAGTACGTAAGAAGTTTGAAGACGAGAAGCAGGGGCTGATCAACAGCCTACAGGAACAGGTTGGCATCCTTATGGGTGACAGACCAATCAATCTCAACAGCCCAGAGCAACTGTCATGGGTTGTGTTTAGCCGTAAGCCATTCGACAAACATGAGTGGGCTACAGAGTTTGGTGATCGTATGCCAGACACAGAGTTTCGTTCTCTGGTACGTAGTAACTCTGGTATCCTGTATAAACAGAAGGCAGTGCAGTGCAAGGGATGTGAAGGCACTGGTCAGATAAGAAAGACACGCAAAAATGGAACTCCTTTCACTAACACAACTAAGTGTAGTCCTTGTAACGGTGGCGGTTATTTGTTTTATGATAATACCAAGATAGTAGCTGGCCTACGTTTCTCTGCACCTAATGCAAAGTGGATCAGTGCCAATGGCTTTGGCACAGGAAAAGATAACTTAGAGTTCTTGGAACGCATTGCTGTATCCAAGGGACTGACTGAGGCAGCACGTTTCCTACAAGATGTACGTAGGTTATCTGCTGTTGACACATACCTATCCAGCTTCGTTGGTGGCATAGCTACCAATACAAAGAAGGATGGTAAGCTACACGTAAGACTGTTACAGCACCGAACATTTACTGGTAGACTATCTGGTGCTGATCCTAACATGCAGAACATGCCCCGTGGTGGTACGTTCCCCGTTAAGAAAGTCTTTGTGTCCCGTTGGGCAGGTGGTCAGGTTATGGAAGCTGACTTTGCTCAGTTGGAATTTCGTGTTGCCGCATACCTTAGCCAAGATACAGTAGCTATCAAAGAAGTCAGTGAAGGCTTTGATGTACACAGCTATACAGCTAAGGTTATATCTGATGCTGGTCAAAAGGTATCACGACAGGATGCTAAGGCCCACACCTTTGCACCCTTGTATGGGGCTAGTGGTTTTGGTAGGACACCTGCTGAAGCTGCCTACTACGAACAGTTTACTAAGAAATATAGTGGCATTGCTGCGTGGCATCAACGGCTGGCTAAGGAAGCATTGAACACAGGCAAGATCACTATACCATCTGGTAGGGAGTATTCATTCCCTGACGTAACACGGCGACAGTACGGTGGTGTTACATTCTTCACCCAGATAAAGAACTACCCTGTTCAGGGATTTGCAACTGCAGATATTGTGCCTATTGCACTACTACAGATTGATAAACTACTTGACAGGTTGCATAGCTGTGTAGTAAACAGTGTGCATGACAGCATTGTAATTGACATACATCCTGACGAACAGGAACAGGTCATTGCAATAATTAACAAGACGAATGATGTGCTCAAGTCATTAGTAGATTCACATTGGAATATAGACTTCAATGTACCCCTACTATTAGAGGCTAAGATTGGCCCTAATTGGCTTGACACAAAAGACGTTGCATGATATACCTACGGGTTCAATTAAATCAAAGGATAAACACACATGAATGATATAGTAACACTAGACGCAAGTACAAACTACGCAGTAATGGCTAAAGCAATGGGCATTGCAACTGAATCATCTGCGGTAGAAAGGAAGTCTAACTCTTTAGCCCGTCTTCGTATTCATCACACCCCATTGATGGGTCAGGCTGAAGTCAAAGGCAAGATGGTTAATATGGAAGTAGTTGCAGCAGGTACTTACAAACTGGAGATTCCAGATGGGCCTACCTACTATGCACCTAAAGCTATCATCAGACCATTCCTACAACGGTTTATGTACAAACGATTCATCAAGGGTCAAGGGGATCAACCTAACCGTTACGTCAAGTCTGTTATGGCTGACAACTTAAACATTGATCTTAAGGATAATGCAGGTACATTTAACTGCGGCAAAGCTGCTGGTTACATTGCCGACTTCAAGGCACTGCCTGAGAAGATGCAGGATTTAATCAAGCAGATCAAACGTGTTCGTGTTGTGCTTGGCACAGTAGAACTGATCGGTGCAACTGACGAGTTAGGTAATGCTGTTGACGTAGAATCTACACCTTTTATCTGGGAGATTGATAACCGTGATGCATTCAAGACAGTAGGTGAGGTGTTTGCACGATACACTAAACTGCGTCTGCTATTACCACACCACAAGATCAAATCTACTACAGAGGAACGTAAGCTACCTAACGGTGGGAGCTTCTTCTTACCTCTGACCACCCTTGATGTCACCACTACATTTGACATCAGTACAGAAGATCAGAATACCTTTGCTGATTTTATGGGCTGGGTTACTAACTACAACACCTACATTATGACTATGTGGAAACAAAATTCCACAAAAGATGATGATGATGATGTAGATGTTGACACGGTGAATGACTTCATCGACATTGATTCTGAGGTAGCATAATCACATGAATCATCCAGCCGAACTGGCACTGCACAAGTACCTGGCCGATGCGGTCAATGGTAAGTCAACTATATCAGAGGCTACCATTGAACGTATAGGTAAGGATGTTACTGACGCAGTACGCCGACAGTTTGGTAGTGGGTCTAAGAGAAAAGAGTTTGGCCTACGTATGTCTAACATAGGTAAGCCAACTTGCCAACTCTGGTTTGAAAAGAACAAGCCAGAGGAAGCTCTCCCCAAGCCAACTACCTTTATGTTTAACATGATGCTTGGGGATATTGTTGAGGCAGTATTCAAGGGTGCATTAACAGAAGCAGGGATAGCATTCGAGGAATGTCACGAGCCTGTGTCACTTAAACTAGATACAGGTACAGTCAAGGGAACATACGATCTTGTTATTGATGGTGCAGTAGATGACGTAAAGTCTGCATCGGATTGGTCATACAGGAATAAGTTTGAATCATTTGACACACTACACAAGGGGGATTCATTCGGCTACGTAGGTCAACTTGCTGGTTATGCTAAGGCATCAGGTAAGAAGGCAGGTGGCTGGTGGGTTGTTAATAAAGCCAATGGTGCATTTAAATATGTACCAGCCAACAACATCAACATGGATGAGGAAGTAGCCAAACTAAATTCTACTGCCCTAACTGTTGAAGCTAACGAGTTCAAACGGTGCTTCAAGCCAGAAATTGAAACCTTTAGAGGTCATCCAACTGGCAACACCGTACTGAACAATGGTTGTATATTCTGTGATTTCAGGTATAGTTGTTGGCCCAATATGGTGGAACGTCCATCTATTCCATCACAAGCTAAAGAGCCTAAGATAGTATCTTACATCACAATTTCGAGGGAGCATATGTAGTGTTATGAATGGTAAACAATACAAAGCAGCACGTAGACTAGGGTATAGGAGTGGGCTTGAAGTTAGGCTGGCAAAGTATCTCACTGAACTTAAGCAGTCATACTTGTATGAGAAGATTAAGATTGAGTGGGAAGACCTGACCTACCGTACCTATACCCCTGACTTTGTATTGTCTAATGGGATTATAATCGAATCTAAGGGGTTGTTTACGGCAGTAGATAGGCGTAAACATATTGAAATCCATAAACAACACCCTACATTAGATGTACGTTTTGTATTCTACAATAGTAAAACTAAAATAACTAAGACATCAAAGACTACGTATGCTATGTGGTGTGACAAGAATGACTTCGACTATTACGACAGGATCGTACCCCTCGATTGGCTAAAAGAAAAGGGCAAACAAAACTACCCACCCCTGATTCTTTTTCCACTCAATAAATTTAAAAGGAAATGACCTTGAAAAAAGAAATAAAAAATATGGTAGGGTTTGATAAAAACGACATCTTAATTAAACTATCCCCCCGTATTAACGACAGCAATAAATGGGATGGCACTATGTCCCTTTCTGTTATATCGTCACAAGATAATGACCTTGACAAAAAGGACAATGATGCACTACAGTACTTAGCAACACTACTATGTTCTACTGTTCCTTTTATGGAAGACGATGAAGATTTTAGGGATGCATTAGTTGAGTACGCCGATGACTTAAATGAAAAAGAAATTGAAGATACATTAGCATTAAAATATGATGGTAACATAGTACACGTTGACTTTAAAAATAAACACTAAGGAGTAACACAAATGAATGATGCAGTTAATAATCCACCACACTATAACCAAACTGGTATTGAATGCATTGATGCTATTCGTGCTGCTACTGGGGGTGGTTTTGAATACTACTTACAGGGTAACATTACAAAGTATCTATGGAGATACCGTTACAAAAATGGTATTGAGGATTTAAAGAAAGCCCGTTGGTATCTTAACTTGTTGATTGAGGAAACAAATAAAGATGATAGTTAAAGTTATGCTTAAATTACACTTAGACGAAGATGACTATCCTATTCCCGTGGATGGTAGGGTTGATATGGAAATCAAGGAAGCCCTAAGTGAATTTGTGTACGACATTGACGGTATGACTATCAGAAACATTAACATTGTAACAGAGGATTAAGTTAAATGAATAACTACCTGCCTACAGACTACCAATCCTTCATTGCTACCTCACGGTATGCACGTTGGCTTGACACAGAGAACCGCCGTGAGAACTGGGGTGAGACTGTTCAACGTTTTATTGACAATGTTATTCATGGTAAGGTTGATCCACGTACAGAGGATGACATTCGTAGTGCTATCCTTAACCTTGAGGTGATGCCTTCCATGCGTAGCATTATGACTGCTGGCCCTGCACTGCTACGTGACAATACTGCAGGGTATAACTGTGCATACATGCCAGTAGATGATACAAAATCATTTGATGAGGCCATGTTTATCCTGCTGTGTGGTACGGGTGTAGGCTTTTCAGTTGAACGTCAGTACATCAACAAGCTCCCAGAAATACCAGAGTTGTTGTTTGTCAGTGATGATGTGATCACAGTACATGACAGCAAAGAGGGCTGGGCTAAGGCACTACGTAAACTAATTGCCCTACTGTATGCTGGTGAGATACCAACATGGGATGTATCAAAGGTACGTCCTGCTGGTGCTAAACTTAAAACGTTTGGTGGTAGGGCATCAGGCCCAGCACCACTAGTAGAACTATTTAAGTATACCATAGCTAAGTTCAATGATGCTAAAGGACGTAGGCTATCAAGCATTGAGGTGCATGACATCATGTGTAAAATCGGTGAGGTTGTTGTTGTCGGTGGTGTACGCCGTTCAGCCATGATCTCTCTCTCAAATCTTTCTGATGATAGGATGCGTAATGCTAAATCTGGTATGTGGTGGGAACACCAAGGGCAACGTGCTCTGGCTAATAATTCTGTTGCTTATACTGAACAGCCTGATATGGAAACTTTCATGCGGGAATGGCTATCTCTTGTTGAGTCTAAGTCTGGTGAACGTGGTATATTTTCTCGCCCTGCATCACGTAAGCAAGCAGCCAAGAGTGGTAGACGAGATACTGGATTTGAGTTCGGAACCAACCCTTGTTCGGAGATAATTTTACGTCCCTACCAATTTTGTAACTTATCGGAGTGTGTAGTACGTGCTACTGATACTATTGATGACCTTAAAAGAAAAGTACGTCTGGCTACTATCATTGGTACTATTCAATCGACACTAACTAACTTTCCTTACTTACGTAAGGTATGGACTAAGAATACAGAGGAAGAACGTCTTCTTGGTGTGAGCCTAACAGGTATTTTAGATAATAAACTACTACGTCCTGACAATGCTGGTCTAATTAAGACACTTGAATATCTTAAGCAGGTGTCTGTAGCTACGAATGTTGAGTGGGCTGACAAGCTAGGCATCCCACATTCAACTGCAACCACGACAGTTAAGCCTAGTGGTACGGTCAGCCAACTGTGTGACAGTGCCAGTGGCATCCATGCCCGTCACTCACAGCACTACGTACGTACTGTACGGGGTGATAACAAAGACCCACTGACACAGTTTATGGTAGATCAAGGCATACCATCTGAGCCTTGTGTAATGAAGCCTGACAGCACTACAGTGTTTAGCTTCCCACAGAAGTCACCAGAGGGTGCTGTCACTCGTAACGATATGTCTGCTATTGAACAACTTGACTTCATCCTGACATACCAACGTCACTGGACTGAACATAAGGTTAGTTGTACAGTCACAGTCAAGGATAGTGAATGGATGGAAGTTGGTGCCTATGTATACAAACACTTTGACGAGATGTCAGGTGTGTCTTTCTTACCCCACTCTGATCACAGCTACCAACAGGCACCCTATCAAGATTGCACTAGACACGAGTACGATATGCTGCTATCAGTAATGCCAGAACGTATTGATTGGGCAAGGCTCTCTGAATACGAAACGGAAGATACGTCTAAGGGTACTAGCACCTTTGCTTGCAGTGGTAGCACCTGCGAAATTGTAGACTTGACATAGGAAACACAATGATAAAAAGACAATTCAGTAAAGAACTATACGATGCACATGATACCTCTGCTAAGAATGCATTGATTGCTATACTAGAAGCAGACGGACACATCATCACAAACGTAGAGGAAAACTTCTATGCTGATGTAGAGTCTACTAAGAATGGTGTTACGTACTACAACGAAGCAGAAGTTAAAAGGGCTTGGACAGGTGATTGGCCCCCCGATTGGAAAGAAGTACGTATACCACAACGTAAGTCACGACTACTAAAAAAGTATAATGGCAACGTAAACTTCTATGTATTTAGAAATGACTTAGCACAGTGCTGGCACATTAAGGGAGAACAACTTACGGAAGAATCATTAGCTACAGCTAGGGGCCGTTACATCGTACAGGGTGAACAGTTCTTTCACATCCCATATAAAGAAGCCAAACTAATTGACAGCCAAAAGGAGAAAGTATAGTGAAAATAACTATTGATGAAACTGATTATGAAGTTAACATGGAAGACGAAACACAGTCTAATATTGTTGGTATTCTTAATAAAGGAGCACAGTCATTAACTCTACTGGATCACATAACACAATGTGTTAAGGCAATTCAAAAAATTAAAACAAAAGAATTAACACTCATGCTGAAGGAATCTGATAATGCAAAAGTCACTGTCACGTAATGAACGAGGTCTTGGAAAATATGATGCCCCACTGAAGGTTCAATTTCAGAGGGGCTATGAAGATTTTAAGAGGGGTCAAGTAGCTAATCCATTTCACAGGGACACCATGCAGTGCCGTGAGTGGGCTAGAGGTTTTAATAAAGCCTATTTCGATAAGTTAGAACGGGTTAAGGTCAATGAACAACATAGAAACAGAAGCACAGAAATGGCTAGAGGAGAAGTATAAAGACATGGATCTTAATGCATACCAACGTATTGCCGCATCTACTGCTGTCTATCCCAACCAATACAAAATATTGTATCCTGCATTAGGTCTGGCTGGTGAGGCAGGTGAGGTAGCCAACAAGGTAAAGAAACTTATTCGGGATGGCTTCGACAATGCACCCAAGGATTGGAAGGAACAGATAACAAGTGAGATTGGGGATGTGTTATGGTACTGTGCTGCATTAGCTACTGATCTCAATGTTAATCTAGCACAGATAGCCAGTGATAACGAGGCTAAACTAACACGAAGGCGAGAGCAAGGTAAACTTACTGGCAGTGGGGATAACAGATAGTAAAGTGAGGGGGCAGTTTAGCCCCCTTATTTATTTGATTTTTCTACCTATCTTACTCAGTCTTTTACCCATTATACTCAGTGCCCTTAAATCATTTATGTCTGTGGGATCAGGTACTTTTCCATATCTCTTAATATACTCAGTGTTTGCTAGTGCTCTAACCTCACTAGACAACTTTCGATAGTCACCAATTGTTCTAGCTAATGGACTTGCCTTAGATAATTTACCACTAGACAATTTGCCTTTAATTATTTTGATGCCATCATCAATCTGTTTTCTTATGTATGAATTTACATACTGTTCTTCTGTTAGTTCTTGTTTTATTTTAGTACCAGAACCAAAGTTCCTGTAGTCTAAACGATGTTTTTTCTCTTGCTTTCTAGCCACATCAGTAATAGCAGGAAGAAACTTTCTAATCATTTCATTTTCAAAGTTACGAACAGAAGGTACCTTAGACCTGCTTGACACATCCATTTCTGTGTAGCCTAAGTTAGATATGTACTCACCTTCTTCTGTCTCACCTGTAGTTAAGCTGACACCAAATAATAATTTGACAAATGGTGCTATTCTCTTTTTATTTTCAGTTAAAACGTATTGTTTTTTTGGTAGGGCAGCTTCTGTTGATGGGAGAATTGAAACCCCCCTTGATCGGAAAGGTTTGTCAAAAGCTGTACCAAGACCCCCCCAAAAAGTTAGATCAGAGTCTTTTGTTGACTCTTTGTATTCGGTGCCACGGTAGCCTAAGCCACGTTCTAAATCTATTATCTGACCAAAGGGTACTACCCATGTAGATAAGTAATTACCTAAAGCTTTACCAATAGTTTTACCAGCAGCTTCATCGTCGGTTAAGTCTACGCCTGTAGCTAAGTCGGCCACTTCTTGGATAAGACCTTCACCAACGCCAACACGAATATTAGTTCCAAGGAATGTCTCAGAAAACTCTCTTACATCAAACCAATTATCAAAAGTTTTATCCCTCAGTAACCTCTTAGCACTCTCACCTAAGAACAAGAACTGCCGTATAGGAAACTGGGGGGTAGTATCTATCACAGCACCATCACCCGCCGCCATTTTTTTATAGTCAGAGGGGGCATCATCACTTGTACGGTAGGAGTAAGCTGCGCCAACAGCAGCAAAGCCAAGGATGTTACGTGATACACGTTCTCTATCCATTGCAGTAAAGGTTTCCCCTTTATACGCCTTACCACCAGTTACAATATTCATCATTTTCTTAGTTAGAGGAATAGATGCACCCCCTGCATAGTTCCCCATTATTTCCATGCTGTTAAACATAAATCTTGGGAAAGGTATTACAACTGTTAGGCCATTACGAGTAATAACGTTAGCCGCTTCTCTAAAGACTTTCGTGTCTGGTGCCTTGGCATACGTAACATCCAATGCTTTTCTAGTACTAGACTCAATCATATCTACAAATGATCTACCGTCTTTAGGTTTAAGTCTACTTGAATCATTAAGAAGGTCTTTGAACTCACCTCTATCAATAACATCTATTATATCTACGCCCCACTCACGGTTAGTGAGCCGTTGTAGTTCACCAAGGAATGCCCCACGGCGAACAAGGTGTTCTTGCCAACGGTTTGGTGTGTTAAGAAAGCCTACAACATCTTCTGCTTTTGACATAGCATAATCTCCAACACCGCCCTTACCTCTACCAGAGGATTTCTGTATTTCATTTAGGTTATCAAGTAGATTACTAAATTGATCCAATAATTCTGGTCTATTTAAAATAATGTCAGTGTATTCTTTGGCTTTACTGGGTTGGAACATGTACTTCATATGTCGGAAGCTATCCGTCCAGTTGTTCATATCACCTAGTGATTTTACACCAGCAACTGCACCCTTTTTACCTGCATTAGCCATAGCAGTTTCCATTACATTGCCTAGCCCCTCAAGTGGTGCCCTAATACCAGCAGAGGTAAGGTTACGTGATGCTGTGGCAACTTGAGACACAAGAAGACCACGGCGTATACCCTCTATACGTTGCACACCTTTCATAAATTTGCCTTGGGCTTCTCTTCTAGCTTTTTCTTCTAGTTGTACTCTCTTGGAAGGTTTACCAAGCCTACCCGACATCTGAGAAAATTTACTCAGCACTTCACCTGCTGTACTACCCGAACCCATAACAGCAAGAGTGTAATCTTCAAAGGATAGGTTGTACTTACCTAACATATCTACAAATTCTTCAGGTAGTAAACTTGTGTCACCTTCTTGATTTACTACCGCCTTAAATAAAATGTCCTGTAGTTTTAATGGCTTTCCATTTTTGTCTACTTCCTCAAAGATCTTAGGGTTTCTTTTTCGTATATCAGCAGCTATAGCTATCATAGGATTAATTTTATCAGGAATTAGTGTAGGCATAACCATATCTTCGGAGCCTGTTTGGAGCATAGCAAGTTCATTTATGTATGTTGTCTCAGTACCATCTATATTTTTTTGTTTATTTAGTATCTGTTGTGTTGTTTCTTTACCTGCTTGTCTAACTAACTGTGGGTTTATTACTAGCACACCGTCAACACTATCAGATATTGTTTTACCTGTTATTTCTTCTAAGTCTTTTATGTATCGTTGCTCAAGATCAGGATTTTCCTTTACAATTTTATCTGCTTCTTCTAGTCTGGCTGCAGTGTTAGCTGCTTCAGCAGCCCTAGGATTTGCTAAGCCTTTTGCATTGACAGCCTTTAAAATTCCATCATCACCTTTTGTTTTAATTGCACCAAGGCCCATTTGGAGTACCCCTGTTTTCCAAGACCTAACAATACCACGAGCACCAACTACACCTGCAGCAATTTCTAGTACACTTAATGCACCAAGGCCAACAGAAAATAACTTTTTGTCAGCTTCCCACAGATCACCAGCTGTGCCAAAGCTTTCTGGTAAATCAATTATGCCACTAAGAGTACCATAGAAAGGTGTAAATTCAGAACTATTAACTGTCAAAGCCACCATAGGTAAAGACATACCTGAAGCAATCAATGCTTTAGTCAAGTTAGAACGCATGGGATTTGAGCTAGCTAAAAGAATGTCTACTTCATCTCGTGTTCTCTGTAAAGATTCAAGTTCCCATTCTACAGAGTTCCTATCACGATTAGCTGATGCTTCTTCACCCTCTTCGCCACCTGTCCAACGATCTAAAATACCATTACTAGGATCAAGCCAAAGTGAATCGACTTCCCTACCTGACTTTTTATCTTCATGTGACTTAACTAACTTAGCCAAATCTTCTTCATACTGTTTAGCTACAGAATCATTTCTAGGAGTTTCTGGTTCAGTATTAGGTATTACTTCTTCTGTTTGTTCGTCTAGTGTCCTTGGCACAGACCCATTAGGGTCACTATTATCAGGGACACTTGTGCTTCCTGTCCTACGACCCTTCGGTAAATTATCTAAGATTGCAGCCAAAGGGTCACTGCTATCAGGGGAAGTACCACCCTGTGGTAAATTATTTTTTAAATCTTCTAAGGTTGAAACTGTAGGTGCAGGGGCAGGTGTAACAGGGATAGTATTACTAGGCACTATGCTACTGCTAGAAGGTCTACCTTTCGGTAAACTATTTTTTAAATCTTCTAAGGTTAAAACTTCCATAAACTATTGCCTAACTATATTTATCTTATAATAATAAAAGGAATACTAAAATCATTTGGATTATCAGTATTACTGATATCTCTTCCTGTGTATACCATATGCTGGGATAAACTTGGATCTGTAGGGTCGGTAAATTCAACAACATCTCCTATATCTAGTGTACTTTTAAAACTTGGCTTTTGTGCATCGGCAAGACTGTTTGCAAAATGAAATTTATCAGGTTTTGGATTATTATTGTCCTGCTTATAAGCAAAGTTCTTTTGAGATAAATTAAGTGCCTCTTCTCTCATAACATCCATAGCATTACTTAACATAATACTAGTTTGGTTCTTAAATTCTGTATCTACAGACATCCGTTGTCCAAAAGTAAGTTGTAAATTTTTAGCTGCCAAAGCTTCGGCAACATTTAACAACATAGTTTGCCCCGAAAATTCTGCTGCAATTTGGCCATCTAACCCAAGTCCTACTTGAACCGACTTAAGAGCCGATATTCTGCCAAGCTTTATATTTGCAAGCCTTTCTGCAGAAGTAAATGCTTCAAAATTGCCACCACTATCTGAATCTTTTTTAGTTTTGTTATACAGGTCAATTTGTCTTTGAGCTTCGGCTACTTCTTGTGGAATCTTAGCCTCTATTAGGTTACGAGTAAGCCGTGTTGCATACTGACCATCCGTTATATCTTTTCTTTCAGTCGGGGGAACATAAGACACGGCTGAAGAAAAAACAGGTTGGGGTACAAGAGTAGAATCAAGGCCATTTGTTATAGCCATCACACCAGAAAGACCATTAGCAGTAAACGTATGTGCATTTGTAACTAAATTTGTCATGCCACCAATTGTAGGCTTTCCATTTGTACCCCCGTATGTTTCTATTTGTTCTTGATTAAAACCTAGTGATACAAGGGTATCTGTAAGAAGGTCTATTTGATCTTGCTTTGCATTTCTCCTAGTAATAGATGATTGTCTATCAAAAGCATCTTGATCTCTTTTAAATGCTTCAGTATCAATTCTTTCTTCACGTTCTTCGTTTATTTTTTTAGTAACGCCAGCAGCCATGCCACCTACAAATGCACCAAAGTTAAACGCCATACTATACTCTCCTAGACATTAAGCCACCCACAGGTGCTTCAGACATTACTTCTTTGTCTTGCTCTAGTAAGTTTTCTACAGCAGGATTATCTTCTACTACATTAGTTTTATTTTTATATTTTTTTATAGCAAGTGTTAAAGAAGAAGGGTCAACCAAATCACTATCATCAAATTTTTCTGTACCAATAACGTACTTAACTTTATTTTCTTCTGCAATAAATATAAGAGTTTCAATCAAGGCAGGGATAACTAAGATACCTACATCAAGAGTGTGCAAACCTTCCATTACAGAAATAGTCTGCATTGAATCTGCAATAACAGCAAGAGGTAAGCCATACTCAATCATATCAAGTAATGTAGGTAGCCTATCAGGATTAAGTAACTTAGGTAAGTAATACTCTACTGCTTCTTTTGGTGTTTTATATTTAGGTTCTGATTGCCAAGGGCGACTGCCTAATTCAGCAGTCATAGATTGACCAGCTATAGGTGCATCAAACATAGGGCTAAGTTTTTCTGCCATCATGTGTCCTTTGTCTTAGCTCTCTAATTTCAGCAACTAATTCTGCTACTACATCTTTTGCTAAGTCTAATTGTTCTGTACGTTTAGCTAGTATACTGTTAGCCATTAAACCTCTGCGAGATTCTGGTGGTAACTTAACTTTATTTTTATTGGCAATTTTAATTATTGTATTTTTATATGCTGAAATTGCTTGTTTTATACTGCCGCCACTCATGGTACTTTACCCTCCCTCAGTAAAAAGACTTGTTATGAAAGAATCTTTATTTGCAGTTAGTATGCTCATTATCCCTTGTCCAAAAGAAGCCGAACTTTTGGCATCAGCTTGATATTCTTGTGCAGCATATGATGCATCTGCTGAAATTTTAGCCACCGCCACACGATTACCTCTTTCAGAAGCATTGTCTGAAGATGTCCAAGCCCATTCCATTGTGTCTGCTTGTAATTGCCACAAATTATTATAGGCAGTATTAGATATGTCCAATAGAGCATTAGCATTAAGTTCGTTGGCTCTATTGACTGCAGCAGTATCAGCAGTAGCAATTTCTCTGCGCCACACAGCATTATTCTGGTCTATTACTAATCTATTTTGTGCATTGAATTGGTCACGTTGATTAACTAAGTTAGTGTTAAATTGTTCTTGTGCATTAGCTTGACCAGAGTTAAATTGTGCCTGTGCATTTTGTTGAGTAGCATTAAACTGAGATGTTTGTGTAGCTAAATTAGAAAAGAATTGACTAGTTTGATTTTCTGACGTAGCATTAAACTGTGAAGCAGCATTAGTTGCAGCTTGATCTGTGAACAAAGATTGAACACGTTGTTGACCCTTAAACAATTCAGTCTGTTGTTGATTACTCAAGTTAGTCATATCCATTTGTAGGAAAGCCTGAGCATTTTGTACTGCGGCCTGTTGCCTGTTACTTAGGTTAGCCTGATCCATATTAGCTAAGGCAGAAGCATTAGCCATAGTCATAGCTTGTGAGTTAGACAAGTTATTTAAATTCATGGTATTAGCTACACGACTATTCTCTAAAGCAATCTGTTGTTCTGCAGTAAAGTTCATGTTAGCTACGTCAGCAACTCTACCTGCATTTTGTACACGAGCTTGGAATCCTTGGTCAAACTCCATGCCCATAAAGGTGGCACGTTGTTGTGCAGCAAACATAGCAGTCTGTTGTCTGTTACTTAAATTCTGTCCCTCAAAGCTGGCTATAACTTTTGCATCAGCTTGAGCAATAGGTAATGCAGACTCCATAGCAGCCTGTACGATGGCTTGTCCTGCCATGCTGGATGCCCCTAGTCCACGGGCAGCTAACATAGCCGAGGCATTACGCATAGCCCCCGAAGCCCATGCTGGTGTAGCCCCACCCTCAAACTGTGTCATCAGACCTTCTAGTTGACCTACTACAGTAGCCTTGCTAGTAGGCGTAGCTTGGGCAGCTTGAATCTGCTCAGTAAAGGCAGCAGCCTTAGCTGCATTAGCTACACCATCAATTAATTCTCCTGATTGTATCTCACGGGTTACGGGATTATTAAGTAAAGTAGCAGTACCTTG
>TARA_R110001592_G_scaffold122423_1_pt1 | contig 20163 bp, 24 predicted proteins | sample TARA_R110001592 | Tara Oceans TARA_R110001592 (sample SAMEA4398387) | marine metagenome | biome: Polar Biome; feature: [SRF] surface water layer (ENVO:00010504); material: water (ENVO:00002006), including particulate matter (ENVO:01000060) such as... | depth 5 m | reverse complement strand
ACACCACATAACATGATGGCAATGGTGGGAGTAATTCAAGTTACTGACGGTATGGAACTTGACATGACTCTTGATAGTGCCTATGTTGATGCGGCAGATACGTTTGCAAAAGTATATAAAAATAAATTTGTTATGAACAATCAGAGATTAGATGGTTACATGAACGAGTTACTAAGCAAGTTCTTTGAATGAGAGAACTAGGAATGGTATTAGGAGGCTGTCTTATGATAGCCTTATTTTTTGTCTTTAAAATACATCCTGAGTTAGAATACACAGGATATAGTAGTAATAGTTCTTGCTACGGAGAATGTTACGAAGAATATGTTAGAGTAAATGGCACATCTGTAGAAATAGAACAACGAAAGAAGGCATTGGCTAACTTGGACGAGTTTAGTGACATTAGAAGTTTATGGGCAGGTTGTGCCGCATGTCATGGACCAGACGGACAAGGTATGGCAGTATTCCCTAAACTTGCAGGACAGAGTTCAGACTATATTGTAGGCAGACTTAATACTTACAAAAATAGAGGGGAAGTAGGTGCCATGAGTAGCACCATGTGGTCTCAGGCTGGTATGCTTAGTGCAGAACAAATGGACATGATTGGTGCATTTATAGAAGCAGGATTACCAGGTAAGTAATGGAATTAGTACTTCTTATTAGTGCAATGGTGGTAGCAACTATACTCTTAACTATAAAGAACAATAAAGATTAACTGCTGTTTTAATTCAGAAAAAAGATAAATACATGTGTATAGGAGAATACACATATGAGCAGACCAAAGCCTACAATACTACTAGAAAGCATTAACAAAACTACATATAAATCAGAACAAGTACTAGGTGCTGATGCAATTTATAGTGTGTTCTACGATAGCAAACCAATCAATCTAAGAATTTTACATACCCTTGTAGATTATCCAGGTCCTAAATATAAAAAAGTTTCGTTTAGTAATTCAGGCCACGCATTTAACTTAGCAGAAAGATTAAATAAAATCTTTGACTCAAACTTATTCCAAGTAGTTAAATTAACACAAGGCGAAGTAATTACAGAAGATGACGTCAAGTGATGCCCCCTTACAATACAAAATAATTGATAGTCTTAATCAAATTATAAAAGAAGGTCTGTTACCAAGTACATCAAGGCGACCAGGCTTTACAAAAGATTCCCGATTTTATAGGCAATTTAAAGGCTTTACTAGAGAACAATTAGGGTATAAGATCTTTAATAACTATAGAGTATCCAAGCAGAAGGGCCCTATGGGGCTCAGACTAACGTATTTAGGCAATGAACTACTTAAACAACATTACAGTTTTTACGAATATGATCACAGTATTAATCCTACACCTAAAATGTATGTAATGTTAGATAATACTATGGAATGGCCTTACTACTTTACTAAAAAGAAGATGGTAATGTATAGCCAGGAAGACTCTGCATGGTATAAACTTAACGGTTCTGACATAAATGCATTTATACAGATTAAATAAAGGTTGACAAGATTTAAATTTCGTGTATAATAGTTGAATACTATGTAATTATAGTATACTTTGTTTAAAGAAGAAAATAGGAGGTCATATGACTACTTCAACAACTAAAGAAATGAAAGTGCTTAATGCATTACAATCAGGCAGAACTTTAAGTTCAGCTCAACTTAGATCACAATTTGGTGCGGGTAACCCACAAGCAGTGATCCAATCACTAAGATTCAAAGGATTTCCAATCTACTTGAATGTTGTGACTGACACAAAAAATAGATCAAGAAATGTTTACCGTTTAGGTACTCCTTCAAGAGCTATTATTGCCGCTGGTTATAAAGCAATGGCAAACGGCTTAGTGTAAACTAACCGTATATTTAAAAGGGTGCTTAGGCGCCCTTTTTTATCTTTCTAAAAAGATTCAAATAAAAAGGTTGACATATAAGATTTTTTTGCTATACTAGTTGTATATTAAAAATTGTTAGGAGTAACAAATGGAAACATTAAACGTCAGAGCAAGTAGTGTAACACCTATACTATTAAGAGCTCTTAAAGTAAACAGACCAATCTTTATCTGGGGAGCACCAGGTATAGGTAAGTCAGAGTTGGTAGAAGGTATTGTTCAAAGTGGTGAACTAGGAAATGCAGTAACAATTGATTTGAGACTTGCATTACTTGAACCAACAGACCTAAGAGGGTATCCTTTTAGAAACCCAGAAACAAACACAATGGAATGGTCACCACCAAGTGACTTACCAAGTGAGGAATTCGCTTCAAACTACGACTCAGTAGTATTGTTTTTAGACGAACTTAATTCAGCACCCCCAAGTGTACAAGCGGCGGCGTACCAGTTAGTACTTAACAGAAGAATAGGACAATATAAATTGCCTAAGAATGTTAAAATTATTGCGGCAGGTAATCGTGAGACTGACAGAGGTGTCACTTACAGAATGCCAGCACCGTTGGCTAACAGATTTAGGCACATTAATATGGAAGTAAACTTTGAAGATTGGCAGAAATGGGCAATCAACAACGATATACATCCTGATGTTATTGGTTATTTAAGTTTTTCCAAAGGCGACTTGTTTGATTTTGATGCTAAAAGTAGTTCACAATCGTTTGCAACACCAAGAAGTTGGACATTTGTAAGTGAGATGTTGGGTATTAATAGTTTTGATTCAGCAAGTGCATTTGAGCAAAAAGTAGAAATTGCAGGTGCTATTGGAGAGGGTATGGCTATTAAGTTTGTAGAGCATAGAAAGATTGCTTCTAAACTTCCTAACCCTGATCAGATACTTGCTGGTGAGGTTAAAACCTTGGATACCAAACTGTCCAAAGAAATTTCAGCAAAATATAGTTTAGTTGTAGGACTAGCATATGAACTTAATGATATCTTTAAAGATAATGGTATTGATGATAAGTTTAGAAAAGGTCTTAACAATACTGTGAGATTTGCATACGATAACTTTGAACCTGAAATGGTTGTGTTCTTATTTAAAACTATAATGAAAGATTATCAGATTAGATTTAATGTTAGAACTGATTTAGATAAAGATCTACACAAAACATTTAGTGATAGATATACAAAATACATTGCTTAGTAGGAGGCAATAATTTAAAAATCCTTGTGCACCTACCTATGTTACTCCCTACCTAAGAATGCACTAAGGTGAAAAGGCTCCAAACGGAGCCTTTTTTTTGAATACTAACTAGTCCTCTTTTGGTTCTTCTATCGGTGCTGTCTCAGGCGCCATTTCTGGTGCTGTTTGAGGTGCATCTTCTTCGTAACTAATATTTACTTCACCGTCTACTGCTGGTGCAGGTTGGTGTTCAACATTCGCTTCTTCGTGATGCTCTGGTGCAACGGTTTCAACGAATACTGTAGTTTCTGGCATATCGTACCATTCACTAGCATAGTCGTTTGACCAATCGTTTCCTTCTACCCATGTATTTGATTCACATTCATATGAAACTGATGCGTTCGCATTATCGCAATAGTTATATGTGTCCCATTCCCATGCAGTTGGTTCCATCCAACATTGCATACAGTCGTCCCAATAAGCCGCATCGCTGAAGCCTTCTGGTTTTTCATGTGTTGGTGTTAATGGATGTAGGTAATCACCTTCAGCAGGTGCTGTAAATACTGCTTCGTATTCTTCAACTGGTTCTGCGTGATGAGGTATATCCCAGAGTTTCATCTCAACTTCGTTAAGTTTTTCTCTGAGTTCGTGTAGCATATTTGCTAAGTCTATTCGTGGGTCTAACATAATATATCTCCTGTATTTTTGTCTGTTAATCTAGAATATTATGTGTGTCTGTTAATGTAACCATATTTATCAATTTTTATGCAATTTAGGTGTTGACAATACATAATAATTTGCTATAATATATGTATTAGTTAGGAGTAACGAATGAACGACACATTAGAAGCAACAACAAAAGCAACAGGCAATGCCTCAGATAGAGCACCCAAGTTATCAGTAGAGATACCAGAAACAACATTAAGTGCTGTAGAAATAGAAGACAAACTTATTAAAGCAAGAATTGAGATGCTTATTTCAGCACCTTTCTTTGGTAACTTAGCAACTAGACTAAGATTTAAAGATGCAACAGAATGGTGCCCTACAGCGGCTACAGACGGCAAATACTTTTACTACAATAGAAATTTTATTGCGGCATTAAGTGATGGAGAAATTATATTCTTAGTAGGCCATGAAGTACTACATTGTGTGTATGATCATATGGATGTTGATAGAAGGGGCGACAGACATCCTGTATTGTGGAATATTGCTAATGACTATGTTATAAATGCTGACCTAGTAGATGCAAAAATAGGTGAACAGATTAAATTAGTTGAAATATGTTTTGATTGGAGATATAGAGATAAGATTTCAGAAGAAATATATGATGAGTTGTTTGATGAAATGGAAAAGAACGGCCAACTACCACAACAAACTACATTAGATATCCATATAGATCGAGAAGAAGGAGACGACGATGGCTCCGGCGAAGGTCCTCAAGGTAATACAGATGATGATTCAGAAGGTACTAATGGTCCAGCAAAATATACTGAAGAAGAAAAAGAACAAATTAAACAAGAGTTTCAGAATGCTGTAATGCAATCTGCTAAGGCGGCTGGTGCTGGTAACTTACCTAGTGGTGTTAAAAGAATGTTAGATAAACTTCTTAATCCTCAATTAGACTGGCGTGAACTACTTGCTATGCAAATACAAAGTGTAATGAGAAGTGATTACACATACCAAACACCAAGTCGTAAAGGTCTTAATGAAGGGTTCTACTTACCAGGAATGGACAGAGAAACAACTATAGACATTGCTATGAGTATAGATACTTCAGGATCAATGAGTGATGATATGCTTATGGATATTCTAAGTGAAACTAAAGGCATCATGGACCAGTATCAAGACTTTAAAATACATTTATTTTGCTTTGATACAGAAGTACACAATCCTAAGGAGTTCACATCTTATAATATGGATGAGTTTTTAGAGTATGAGCCTGCAGGCGGCGGTGGTACAGAATTTGATGTATGCTTTGACTATATGAAAGAACAAGGTATATGTCCTAAAAAGTTTGTAATGTTTACAGATGGTTACCCTTGGGGCAGTTGGGGAGATGAAACTTACTGTGATACATTATTTATAGTACATGGTGGTGGTTACGGAGGCAGATCTCCAGAAGCACCTTTCGGTATAACCGTACCTTATGAAAGAGATAATGATTAAGAGAACTATACTATTAAATGATAAAGATTGGGAAAACCTAAATGGTAACAACCTCTTTACAACTATGTTACGAAACAAAATAAAATGTGATGTAGATAAAAAAGACAATGAGGATATTAGTAAATCTAGTATATTAGAATACTTAGAAGAGGTTCCTGAAAACTTTGTTTACTATATTGCGGAAAACATATATGGTTGGTTAAAATATGAAATATATTTTGAGAATGCTTTAGATATGGAAAATTTTATCCACTATTATAATACAACGATAGGGTTGCATGAAATACAAAAGTAGTGAAGAGAGAACACAGGATTATGTCAAACGGTTTGATAGAAATTCTGTTCTTAAAAACTTAGTTAGTAATGACGAACCTGTTATATTTGATGTTGGTGCAAATATTGGACAAACATTAGAAGAGTTTAAAAAGGTTTGGCCTGAATCTGACATACATTGTTTTGAACCAATAAAAGAATTTTATACAGAATTAGAAAAAAATAGTATAAAGTATGACGAAGTTAGTTGTTATAACTTTGCATTTGGAGATGTTGATAAAGAGGAAGTTACTTTCTATTACCATGAAGTACAACCAATGCTAAGTGGTGTATATCAACTTAATCCTAATAGTAAAGATAGTGTTGGTATAAATGAGCCTGATCTAGCAGGGTTAAAAGAAGGCGAATTTTTACAAAACTCTAATAAAGAAGTAACTGTTAAACAGCATAAGTTAGATACATTTACAGGGTATTGGAACTTCGATAAAATAGATATTCTTAAATTAGATACACAATGTAGTGAAGCAAAAATTTTAAAAGGTGCAGAAGAAACACTTGAAAAAACTTCTGTTGTATTAACAGAATTAAACTTTTACGACTTGTATACAAGGAATTTAAGTTTTTATGATATAGAACAGTACCTCAAACCTGCTGGTTTTAGATTATATGATATATCTTATATTAGCAAAAATCCTCTTAATGGTAGAACAGATTGGGTAGATGTAATTTACTCAAAATAACCATTTTTTAACCGTAAAAATATTAAAAAGGGTTAAATACATATATAATTAAAAAGGAGTTATTTTAATGGCAGACAAACCAAACACAAACGAAGAAGTAATGGATGCACCTGAAGGCGCAGATATTAATTTAGAAGGCGATGGCAATGCGCCTGAAAGTATAGGATTACAAGACTTGCAACTACTTGCACAGATCGTAGACTTAGCATCACAAAGAGGTGCATTTAGAGGAAACGAACTTACACAGGTAGGTACAGTTTATGATAAATTATCCGTATTTTTACAATATGTTGCTGATAAACAATCAGAAGCGGCTGAAGGTGAAGAAGCAGAAAGTGAAGCACCAGCAGAGGCTCCTGTAGAAGGAGAATAATATGGCAGATGTAATGAAACATGTAGGCTCAGTAGGCGATAAGCCTTGTGTAGTGGTATTCAGAGAAGTACCTAACGAGCCAGAAAATTGTTTAATTGTTGAAACTGGATCTTTAGAAGATCAAAAACATGATGACTTAATGAATGTTGTTTCTAGTTTAGAAGCACAAGAAAGCAACGATATCTCAGAAGTGTTAGCAAGACGACAATTTACAGATGGATCTAATATGCTTAATGAATTACATTTTGGTAAGAAACTTACTAAGATGAAAGTAAACATGGTCAATTTAACACCTACACCAGGACAATATGTCCCACTAGAAGATGTTAATAAGGAAATCAGAAAACTTAATGAAGGTACTAACCCACCTTTAAGTACAGAAATGGCTGATTCTCAACCGGAGTCTGTAAATGATCCACTAGCAAGTGCATCACCAGAGTTTGCAAAAACATTAATGTATGAGGCTGACCTCTTAGAAAGAGATTCTAAACAAATGTTGGTAGAAGCAGATGTTAAAAGAAAAGAAGCCTACGCATTAGACCCAAGTCTTGAGCCTAAAAAAGGACCAGGCAGACCTAAAAAAGAAGCCTAATGACATATAAGAGCACTCGTATAATGCTCTTAGGAAAAAAGACACAAGACGGCAAAACCCTGCAGGAGTTCATGTCAGAACAATTCCCTGTAGAGGTACCTGCAGAATATATCTTTTCTATTAAAGTAACTACAGGCAAAGATGAAGTACTAGAACTTGATCCTGATGAATTAATAACTCCAATAGATTTACAGGATCTTAGTTCGTTCTATAAAAACTATAGATTAAGCGAACATATTAATATAGTTGAAATTATATTAGACTTACAAGCAGTTGAGGATAAGATGCTTGTAGAAACATCCTCATTCATAGATAAAATATTCCCAAAAGACGAATAAAAAGGTTGACATAATCCTAAATAATGCTATACTATGTGTATAGGTTAAATTAAGGAGTAGCACTATGTCAATATACACAACTTTAGTAATTCAGACTCAATATAAGGAGAATTACGGAACAGTAGAATCACCATGTTGGAAATTTAAAGGCGGTAGCACATATTTTGTTACTGACTTAACTTCTAATCAAGTTGCTAAAATAGAAGCAAATGGTATTCCAACATTAACAGATCTTATAGAATACAATAGCGGTGGTTCTGAAGAGTATGTTTTAGATTGGGAGATTAGAGAACTTGGTAAAAATGGCGATGGCAAAGGACCAATTTGTGAGCCATGGGAAACACCAATACAGTTTCGTTATGCAGATGGTCAGTGGTTAGCACAAACTAATCACACCCCTAGAGAAGAGGATAACTTTTGGGCTCGTGGTATTATTAGTAAGGCTCAACAATGGATTCCTACTAGTGGCGGTGGTAGACTTGAAGGCAGTTATGCTTGTCAGTATAAGACTGCTAATGGTTGGTTTGATCAAAGTTCTCCTCAACTCAAAGCAGATGTTGAGGCGGCACAATGATAGAGATATTACAAGAAGTCACTGATTGGGGTAAGTATAAAGTCAACAATGGCATTTACCATATTAATAGTTCAGGTAGTCTAGTTGCTTATCAAACTAATGAAGAATCTAAATTACAGGTTTTTAAATCCCCTAGTAAAAATTTCAGTAAATCCAGACGTAAGTTTGTAAAAATAGGTGAAAGACCGGAAGAATTAGATAAAGATGTAATAGTTGTAAAAAGTTCTAGTGGTAAAACATACACTATAACAAACGGTAATTGCAGTTGTCCTGGATATACTTTCAGGGGGAACTGTAAACATGTTAAAGAAAATGCTTAGAAATATATTTGATTTTGCTGTTATTATTTTAATAGGTGTTGCCTTAACATCGTGTGCAAGTGGCGGAGGCAGTGGAGCATTAGCAATATCATCGCCTACGTATCCTACAAGCGGAACATTATCAGGCTCTGAATACTGCGGTAGTGGAGATACTCAATATAATTTATATCAAAATTATCACGACGGTAACGGTGGCACAACGACTACGTTAGTAGAAACTAATTCAACTACATGTGGATATACAGAACCTGTAGTAGATGACAGAATTGCATTCGAGGATTTTTCTTATTCCTTTAATGACATATATGGTGATGTTGTTGTGACATACGGTATGTCACCACATACTACAACTGGATTACCAGATCCTACAGAGAAATATAAAATTGCAGACTACGGATTTATGAGAGTTACAATAGATGGCTTACATAATGGTAGTAACGAAGGCGCAGAATCAACAACTTCAGGTCCTTTCTCTAGTGGAGGATATTGGTTTGAAGCAGACCTTAATGGCGATGAACATGTAGATATGTATTTTATAGGTTATACAGATGGCGCATTAGATTGGGTACCACCTGGATTATTAATGGCTTATATTAATGACGGTAACGGACACTTTGTACTAGCACCTGATATGTTCGAAAGCTCAGAATTCCCATGTATATGGGGCGGTGGAGGACAAATTGATAAAACTGATGTGAATGACCCCTGTGGATTTGCACAGAGTAACAATTTTCCATTAGTAGCAGACTTTAACGGAGACGGAATAACAGATGTCTTTACTATAAGTATGCTATTTTTAAGCGAAGACGGTATTATTAAAAATAAAAGTCATAGTAATTTACCTGATTTCTTTTTTCAAGAACATTTAGGGCCTATATTTTCACATAGAGTTGACGATGGAGATGTAGACGGCGACGGTGACTTAGACATATTTTTACCTATTAATGGGCAAACTAAATCAGGTTATCGTTTAGATGGTTCTTTAGATTCCTGTACAGGGTGCAATCAACAAATACCATGGACTATGCTTATTAATGATGGCACTGGTTTCTTTACTGCAAATACGAACTTTGATACACCAGGTTGGAACTATGAGAACGGCACGTTAATATGGGCAACAGGAACAACCATAGGTGATTTCAACGGAGATGGCTGGGGAGATATAGCAGTAGGATGGGAAAGTCCTGGACTAGCAAGTGGTTATGGCTGGTTAGAAAATAGTGCAGGTAACGTATATTTAAACAACGGAAGTAATGATTGGCGTACAGACCCTATTAATTTACCAGTAAACTGGTTTGGTGCAAACGGCATTGGCATAGATTTAGATACATTTGATTTTAATAGTGATGGGTATGCAGATATTATTATGACTGCTACAAGACATGACCCGTATTATCAAGGCAATGTAATACAATTCTTTCTTAATGACGGAAGTGGTAATTTTTCTGATGTTACTACTACATATAATCCAGACTATGGTAAGTACGAATTAGGCTCAGGCAATGGCTATTGGAACGGCGGTGGATTATTGCACATAGTTGACTTTGATCACGACGGTGATCTAGACATTGTAAGCACAAATGGGAGAAGTTATGTATTACTTAATAATGGAAACTCCTTTGATCTTTATGATGACTTCCCTACTTTTGAAGACGGAGATGGTGGCGTGTTGTGGCCTGTAGAAATAGATGGAAAATATTGGTATGACTTTATATCATCTATAAGTGGTAATGTAGACGAAGATACATCATATACAGATTACTTTCAAGTATTAGATCCTCCAGCAAATGCTGAACTGATGTATATAGATTTATTTACAAAACCAAATGCATATAGAGAATTAGGTTCCATTGCAAATAAAAATTACGGTGGTGCATTTTTTGTTAGCAGAACAAATACAAATAAATTAAAACTGTTTTATCACGAAGGTGATAGTTATAAAGAGCATGGTATATTTACATTTTTTGAAGAATACGGATTAGGATACACAAACGGCGAAGGATTATCCTCTACATCTAATGCTAGGTTTAGATTTAATTCAGATAGTTTTATAGCATATACAATACAAAAGAATTTCTATATAGGATTAGGATATAATTCTACATTATTTAATAATGAAACAAGTACAACTATGTACGGTACAGGGTATTCAGATGTTGAAGCAACATCTTTAGGATTAGAAGTATCTTATTTGTATACGTGGAATAATTTTAAAATGTCATTTGGTATTAGACAAAATGAAACAACCGTAGACGGTTTTACAGACTATGGAGATTCCTTAGAATTAACATACGATTCACAGGACTTTTCTAGTACGAACTTAATAACTACAATTGAGTACAATAAGTATTTTAATATAGGCGGAGTAGATACTTATGTAGGATTTGATATAGAGCATATAGACTATGCTGATGAAGTATCAAGTTATATAGCATTTACACAAGGTGGAGCTCACACTAGTACTTACGATTCATACTATGATGAAGAGTATAATTTTATAAGTGTAAATACTGGATTTATTTTAGATAAAGTTAGTATGAACTTAGCAATTACAGACAGTGACGGATATAGATCTGCAACATTAAGCCTTAATCTAAATTTCTAATATTTTTTTAATACGAGGAAGGGCAATATCATTTGCCCATTTCTCTTGTGCCCAGGCACTTAAATGATGTAAGTGATCGTGGGTAGGATGGTTAATAGGATCTTCCATTACTTCAAAGTCCCATTGTAGAGCATCCGCAATTCCTCGGGGTTCAAACATATCTTTAGGTATAAAGTCCCAGTTCTTATACATTCTTTGAGCTTCGTTATCTGATAATCCTTTATATTCCATCATTGTTTGTTTAAAGCCAAAGGTGTTAGGAGCAAATATAAAGGGTATATGAGCGTCTTGTAGGGCCTTAACAGCACTTTGCATTATATAATACTGTTTGTGTGCTTCTAAATCATCGTCATACATATGAATAAAGTACTCTCTAAACACTTCGTATTGTTTTTTAGACATACTTGATTCTAAATTATCCCACCATTTACATAGTTCTTCGTATGATATGTTTAAATCTTGTGTATTGATCATACCTGTAAGACTTTGGGATATAATTACAGGGTCATTGTCTGGATATGTAGGGTGTGAGCTTTCGTTTGTCATATATTTGTCTACATCATAATCTAGATGTGCAATTCCCTTTTTAGGATCATATGCTTTTCCACTATGATTCCAACTAAACCTACATGCTGTAGTCCAATTTATAATTACAAAGTCTGCTTGGTCTTTTATTGCTTGATCTACTTGTAGTCTTATACTAAAATTATCGCAACCTACACGGCCATAATTTTTATAATCCCAGCCTAAGTCTTTAGATACAAAATATCCAAACTCTGTATCTGGATAATTTGGATCTCGGCTACTCCAACTGCAACCACATACTGCTAATTTCATAAGTTCCCTCTTTCCATTCTTTTCATTACATATTTATATGCAACATTTACACTATCTTCGTTTATATCTAGGTTAAAAAATGGTATTTTGTAATCTGCAAACATCTTATGTATTTTATCATCTATTTTTAATGCATTTTCATAGTCTAAAGATCTTTGATTTCTTGTGTATCCTTGATTATCTCGTTTGCACATAAAGTTTATATTATGATTACCGTTAAAACATTCATGTGCTACTTTGTCTATGAGGTCAGTATATTGAGGTTCTCCGTATGCTGTTCTGTATATAGAGCTTAATAATATAGGAGAATCAGTTACGGCGAACCCAACCTTACCTATCAATCTTTTAATTTTACGATTCTGTTTTGCCATTATATATAATTGATCTTCTAATAGTTCCATTCTGTTTTCCCAAACACACATCTTTGCGTATTCGTTTACATGCTCAACACTACAGTCGTTTATTTTCATTTTTGCGAATAACCCAGCCGCCTGTGTTGACTTGCCTGAATTAGGACCTCCAAAAAAGTTTACTACTATCATTTATATCCTATTTGCATAAATCTTGTATAACTAGGTGTCTTTAATTGACCAGAATACATTGATTTTCTTAGTGGGTAAAGTGTTTCCATTTCTTTTAAACTTGCTACAGGGTTAATGTGGCCCTCGAAATCCGGACTATTATTAGTTTGCATAACAATCAACTGATTACTACCCGCAGTATCAAACCATTCAGTGCCCATGTGTTCACAACTAGTGTTAATAATACAATCAGGAGATACCTTTATAAGTTCTCCTCCGGTTTCAAATTCCATATGATTACAATCTAAAATAGTTACGTCTGCAACTACACCTTTGAACTTCCAATTATCAGCAACATGCTTTTGATTAAATTTTTCTGCCATCTCTACACTTGATGCATCTATATCTAATCCATATATACGTTCTATTGGTGTTGAAATTAATAAAGGTTCAACAATAGCACCAATCCAACACCCTAATATAGCAATAGTCATGTCTTGAGGTAAGTCTTTTACATTGTTTAATTCTTCTAGTAACCAACTTTTACTTGCTAATTGTCCTTTACTAAAAGCATCACGTGGATAGCGTCTATCCATTACAGCTCTTTCAAAGTAACTAGGAGGTATATATAGAAAACTATTATCTATATAATGCTCTACTTCGTTCCAAGTATTAAGATTTATTATATTGCTCATTTAACCAACTATAATCATTAATTTTATCTAACTCTTCTAAGTTATCTTTATTTGCTAATGCAAATTTGTTCCCCTCTAGTGCTCCTGCTACTGCATATTCAGTAAAGTCTACATCGCCCCTAGTGTTTAGCCAAGTATCTAACCTCGATTTACTATCTTCATCATCATTAAGTGTAAGTTTTACACATTCTCTAAAAGCACTCCTCCAAGTACTAAAAGCATCTGTGTTAAACCTTGTTATACAACTTACTTCTGGCATAGATTTAAATCTTTTACTTAGCCCTGTTGTAAAATCTAATCCCCAACTTGTAGCATCACGTACTAACTTTGTAGGGAATAATTTAACTCCTCCGTATCCGTATTCCAAATTATTTACAGGATTTTCGCTACCCCAGACATGGACTACGTCTTCATCATATACGTCTGGTATATAATTAAAATTAAAATCTCCTTTTATTTCTGCATCTGCATCTACTACCCAGAACATTTTACTTTTCGCTCTTTGTGATGCTTGTTTGTGTGCTTCGAATATTCCTTTAACATCTCTAATCCATATAAGATTTATGTCTTTGTTAATAGATTTTAAATGCTTTTGTAGTTTATCAAAATTTTGTTGTGCAAATGTTTCTTTATAACTTAGATATATAACATCAGCAAGTTTAGAATAACTTCCTTTTTGTTTCACATACTGTAAATTTTTAAATCTATTTAATTTTAAGTCATCAGATTTTATATCTTCAAAATTTATAGATGTAGGCCACAGTCTAAGTCCACCGTATGCATGTACCTTGTCTGTAATTATATTAAATTTTTGCCATGTGTGTATTTTGTTTATGTCTGTTATTTCAGGCATAAATCCTTTGTCTAAAATGTCTTCGTCTACTTTAACATCTGGGTCTATAGTCCAAACAAAAGGTGTTACTATGTCTTTAGTCGCGTTTATAAACTCTTTCTTTTCTAAACTTTTCAAGTATACTATAGGCCATTTAGGTCTAAGGCTCGCAATAGTATTTATTTCTTTTAAACTATCATAGGTATTATTTGCTATCTCTTTGTCTGTAAATTGTTGATCTAAAAAAGTATTCTTAGGTACTAATTTTACATTGCGGTGTTGATTATCTTCGTCTAAAAAGACGTGTACATTTTTTAAATCCCATTGTGTAGGGTAATAATCAAATTTAAAATCTTCTGCTATCTGTGTAAAAGCATCTACAACCCAATACATATTACTATTAGTTTGCCCTGCTAGACGCTCATAGGCGCTCTGTAACCCATCTATATAGTCTTCTGCAGTAAGTGTATATACTGGATATTCCTGTTGTATACAAGCAGGTTCCCTAATATATTTAGGGCGACCTTTAGTCTGAGGCTCTTTAGGACACAACATTACTCCACCGTAATCGTATTGTCTCTCGGTTATAGGATTTAGTTTTTGCCAAACGTGTGTTTTACCTTTATCCCAAACTGTAGGTACATAGGTAAAATTAAAATCAGGTAATATATCTACGTCTTCTTGTACTACCCAGAACCAGTCTTTACTTGTTTGTTGTCTACCTTCTTCCTCATTATTATATTTTTCAAACACAGGTTTTGTAAACGGAGACTCAGTATGTATTTTAGTTTCTGCTTCTTCCCAATTTAAAGGCACCCAACGTACACCGCCTATCTCTTCAGGGTACTTATGTTCTAATTGTCCATCAACATGAAATGTATGTATAAAACTTTTTTCAAAATTACTTGGTAGCCATTCTATGTCTTGATCTATCTGATATTCCTTGTCAATTAACCAGCATTCACCTTTTGCCTGTGAATAATCGTTAGGATCTAATACTACATTCATAGGATACCGTTTAGGTTTTACTGGTAAATCTTTATGTATAACAACATCCTTATTTCTATTCAAAGGTACCCAACGAACACCACCCATTTCTTCTGGGTACTTATGTTTAAGTTGATTAGGTACATGGAATGTATGCACGTTTCTCATCTCAAATGTACTTGGAGACCAATCTATGTCGTCATCTATTTGATATTCTTTATCTATTAACCAGCAGTCTTCTGTAAGTATTGTATAATCTTCTACATCATCTACAAATAATATAGGATATTCTTTTTTGTGTACACTTAAACTTCCTTTATATTTTGTAGAAGTATTTACGTTATATGATTTAGGAACAAGAAAAATGCCACCTTCTTTTTCAGGATATTTATGCTGTAATTGATCTGTTATTTTAAAGTTTAATAGATATTTTTGTTCGTCTTTTGTTGGTACATATTTTAACACATTATTTATAGAGTGCTCGTTGTCAATTATCCAACACATTTTAGTTCTGCTTTTCTTTAAAGATATACTAAAATCAGATGGATTATCTACATAAAAAATATCGTATCTTACCGGAACAATATTAGGTTGATATTTATGTTTTGTCATATCAAAATCTTTATGTATAAGTCTTACCCCACCACAACGATTATCCCAGGCATCTGTATACTCAGCAGGATAACGTTCGTCTAAATGGCCAGGTATTTTAAAAACATGAATATATTCTCGTTCATGCATTGCCGGAACATATAGCAATTTGCCATTGAATTGAAATTCTCTATCTACTACCCAAAACCAATCTGTTTTACTTCGTTCTGCACACTCTGTATATGAGTCTGCGTTAAATTCGTCTTCATCAACATAAAATACGTCATAACTTTCGTCCTCTACTGGACAAGCAGGATGTATTTTAGTTTCTGCTTCACGCCATTTTTTAGGTACAAGCCTTATACCTCCCATTGCTTGAGGATATTTTTCCTGCAATTGATAAGGTAGTTTAAATACATGAGTCATTGTGTCTTCAAAAGGATTAGGTACCCAGTCTAATGTAAATGCATTTACTTTATATTGTGCGTCTATTAACCATACATAATCCTCATCAAAGATTCTACGTTGAGAGTAGTTTTCTACGTCTTTTACATAAAATACAGGATAATTTGCACTTGTATTTAAAAAGTTATGGTACTTTATATCACACTTCTTCCAATTACGAGGGTATAATTTTATGCCGCCTTCTTCTTTAGGGTACTTATGTTCTAATTGATTTCGTAAGTGGAAACTATGTATAAAATTAGGTTCAAAATTACTTGGCGCCCAGTTGATGTCGTCTGAAAGTTTGTATTCTTTATCTACACACCATACATGAGTTGCAAGTAGATTGCTTTCAAAATATTTTCCTGGAGTTTTAGTATGTAACATATCAAACGTTTTTTTACAAACAATTTTATTTACTTCTTTCGTTCCATCCGATTTTGATTTGGGTAGCAATGTTACACCGCCGTAGTTGTTACTGTCCCATTTCCAAACATGTGTATATCCCATGTCGTATTCTTCTGGTCTAAAGTCAAATATAGATGTATCCGTAACTTCGATATTAGGCTCAACGATCCAATACATTTTAGTATTTGGATTTATACTTTTGTGATCAGGAACATTTTTAGCGAAGGGAAAATCTCTTTCTAAAGTATCGTTATTGCCTATATAAAATATATCAAACATATTTGTGTTTCTCTAAAATATATTTAACTGCATCTTCTACTTCATCTATTCCTTTATCTATATCCTTATATTTCTTCATCATTTCTTCGCCAAAGACAGAACAAACACCTATATGATCAGGAAGTTCTCCTCCACACATATGACATCTGCCTTCTAATTTGCGTTGAATTTTGTGCCAGTTAATCTCTGACATGAACCTTTACCCCATAATGTTTGGCAAAGGATTTAGCATCTTCTTCGTCGTTTACAATAGGTTGTCCTTTAATGTTTAAACTTGTATTAAGTAACATTGGACACCCTGTTTCTTTGTAAAACTTTGTGAGAAGAGTATGCAAGTCAGGATGTTCTTCTTTCCGTACTGTCTGAACACGACTGGTGCCGTCTTCATGTATAATAGCAGGAAACTCATCTGGCTTTTTACACTTTGCAACAAATTGCATATATGGTGCATGAGAAATACCACCTGGCATTTCAAAATACTCATGCACATGTTCTTCCAAAATCATTGGTGCAAACGGTCTAAACTTTTGACGTTTTTTAATTACGTTCATTTTGTCTTTAACTTTAGGCCCTCTTGGATCGGCACATAGGCTTCTGTTACCTAATGCACGAGGTCCAAACTCGGCTCTTCCGTTTGCTATCCCAAAGAGTTCCCCCTCTTTTAAACTTTTTAATGCTTTTTTAATTGGATACTTACCCTCTATGTTGTATCCTAAATAAGGAGTTTTCCAGTCTACTTTTTCTCCGGTTTCCTTATGTAACTCAAGAGCGGCGGCACCTAGACTGCTACCACAATCTCCTGGGTTAGGCATTATAAAAATGTTTTTAAATATGTCTGTTAGCATACTATTGGCTACACAATTAAGTGCTACACCTCCCATATATACTAAATTATTACTACCAGTAAGTTCTTTGGCGTAGTGAGCGTACGCATTTACTCGTTGTTCAACTTGATCTTGTGCGGCCGCGGCCATATCAAATTCGTCAACACCTACAAAACTATTTTTAGGTAGTCCTCTTTGTAGGTTTTCTTTCATTAAAATAGATTCTCTATGGCTTATCCATGGGTGCTTATGCCTAAAAAATCTTTTGCCCATTTTTTTACTTAATGGCTTCCAGTTCTCAGGCTTACCATATGCGGCCATACCCATTAGTATGTACTCATCTTCCATGGGTTTAAGTCCTACGTGGTGTGTTACAGCACTATAAAATAAACCTAAACTACTAGGGAATTTTATACTATGTAATTTTTTTAGTTTATTGTTTTGCCAATGCCAAATACTTGCTGTATCAAACTCGCCTATAGCATCTATTACCATTACGGCACATTCCTCAAAATCACTACTAAGTGCACCAGCGCCAGCATGTGTTTCGTGATGCCAGTAGTCCTTAATTGGAATGCCTGCAAGTTGCGGATAAAACTTTTTAATCCATTGCCTTTGGGTTGGTTCTCTAAGAGCTCTCCAATTACCAGCATATAGATTACGCATACGTTTTGCCCATGCTTTTTCATGTAATACAATGACATCCGGATTGCCACCTTCTATAGCGGCGTTAATTAACTCGTTATTAATCCACGCATCATTTTTTTCTTTACTATAACGTTCGGAATGCCCAGCAAATTCTATTTGATCACCGTCGAGCATACAAGCACCTGCATCGTGAAATCCGAAACTTAAACCTAATATTCTCATCTATATATAAATGGGTCTCTTTTTCTTAATTCTGCTATTTTCTTTTTTAATGCTTCTTCTTCATCTGGAGTCAGTTCTAGATCGTCATTGAAAACTTTCTTTTCATGTTCCTTCTGTGCATCATTTTTTTCTCTTCTTTCGTCGCTCATGTTCTGTATCTCCATAAATACATATTATATAGTTCTTTTGCTATTTTCTCATAAAGAACTTCGTTTTTAATATGCATACTTTCCGAAAAATCATCTGGATATAGTTCCAAATATTCTTCTATAAAACTCTTATTAGGCATATAGTATTTACTTGTATCTATGCTATTCCATAGCGGTATCCGGCAGTTGTCCGGTATGCTATTAAACATGTTACAAAAAATATATTCTATACCTTTGCTTTCTAAATATGTTTGTAATGCAAAAATATATGTTATTGTATCTTCTAATCCAGTAGACCAATCTGCTAAATGTAAATCTGCATATCTATAAAACTTTTGTAAATCCTCATTCTCACTTTGTTTATATAGTGTATAGTCCTTACGTTCATTATCAAAACTAAACTCAAATCTTTCGTGTGTACTCCAACCTATAATAACTAAATCTACTTGATTGTTCTCACAATATTCCATGGTTGTACGCATTATTCTGTGATTACCACAGCCGCCTTTTGCTATATTTACATGTTCATAACTGTCTATAAAATCTCCAAAAGATTTATTACATTCACTTCCTTCTGTATGGCTACAGCCGTTACTTAATAATTTTTTCATTTATATATTCTGCTAATGCTATACTACCTTTAGGTGAATAGTGATTTGGGTAGTCCATATCGTCTATTCCGTTTTCGCCATAGTCATCAAAACTATGTGCATGTCTATATAAAGACCAGTTATCTGTAACAACACCGTTTATAGGTATATGTAATTTTTCTCGATCTCTTTCTTTTACTTCTGACATAAAGCAATAAAAATGAAACATATTTTTGCAGGGTAAGTTTCCTAGAATACCGTCTATTGCTAAGTAGGAAGAATTTATCATTTGAAAACATTGTTCTTCAGAATGTAAATATAGATAATATAAAGATACTGCTTGTTTATATCTTTGTATATCTTTTTCATCAGTAAATCTGTTGTTATCGAATTCAGGATCTAAATAAGGGTCTCCCCATTTGTCCATTTCTCTGTCTTTTCTACTCCAACAAAATATTAATATATCCTCTTCATAAACTTTGTTTGTTTTAAGAAAATTATAAAACTGCTGTACACAATCTAAAGGGCCTCTACCCGGTGTTCCTAAATGGCCTACTTTTTGATCTGTGTAATCAGACAGATAATCTATCCAACTCATAGTCTTTTTAATTTTTCTTTCTGGTTGAAATGTGGGATCTACACCTGGTACTGAATCACGGCCTTGAAAAACATATGAACTATAAGCGGCATAACTGTCCCCAAATACATATATCATCTATTGCTCCTATACATTAGTCTATGTAGTTCAGGAAGTGCTTCTTCCATGGACTCGTTTCTTTGATCATCTAGCATGTCTGTGTACTTGCCAAAAGTAATTAATTCTTGTTGCCAGTTTTCTTTACGATTTTCTTTTAATGCTTTTATAGTTGCATTTATGCTTTGTACGTTTTCAGGCCTATTTGCTAGTACCTTACTTTGTTTAAGCCATTGTTCTAATCTACCTGCGGCAACTTCTCTTACTTGCTCAGGACAATTTCTAAAGTCTAAACTTGTAGGGTAATCACATATTAGGAATGTTACAAACACTTCTCTGCCGTATTCTAACTCTAGGCTTTCTATAAAGTCTAGTAATTTTGTAATGGTTAAAACATTATAAATTT
>TARA_R110001592_G_scaffold362925_2_pt1 | contig 20217 bp, 19 predicted proteins | sample TARA_R110001592 | Tara Oceans TARA_R110001592 (sample SAMEA4398387) | marine metagenome | biome: Polar Biome; feature: [SRF] surface water layer (ENVO:00010504); material: water (ENVO:00002006), including particulate matter (ENVO:01000060) such as... | depth 5 m | reverse complement strand
ATATCATTCACAATAATTTCAGTGAACTGATCCGGCTTATCAGCAGGTAGCATACGCCAGCGAGTCGGAATCGTTCGCCCTCCTATTTCACGAATGTCGCTATATTTCATCACTTTCACGACCTTACCACTATCATCAAAAAAAGTTTGCTGTAAAGGGATAAAATCACTATAGATCAGAAACTCAAGTTTCCCCCAGACAACGGGGGCAGCAGGTTTTGGTTTAGAGATAACACGAAAAATGGTTTTACCCTCTTCTGTATAAGAGTCTGAGATTTCATGACGATAGTCATTCACCATGCTACTTTCTTTTACGAGGTCATCATTGCTGAAATCTGATCCCATCCATGGCTGAAGCATCATAGAAGGAGGGATTTTTAGCGTACGATCAATTTTAGGAATATAGTTCCACATCTCTCCGCCTATACGTAAAGACCCTACCCCTTTTTCTTTTTTAGGCGCATGAATGCGTATCAGCGTTTTCTCGGGCCGATCCAGCCAGGCTTCTAATTCAAGTGTTCGTTCCCAGTATTGGGTTTTGATGGTCATACTGAAATTAGTGTGGCTTGTCTTTCCCCACATCAAATTTTCCATACCAGAAATAAGCTCATCTGCTGCGGGCGAAGCTAATAATGGATAAGCAATAAAGAATGTGATGAAGCTGAATAAAATACGGTGCATGCCTGTCTCCTTTTAATTTATCTTTTTAATTTAAGCTTAAAGATAGGACTTAGACACAAGTCAAGGCATTCATGGCGAAAATTAAATGGTCTGACGAGCCCTATCAAAAATAGCCTTACAGCTTACAAAAGCCCTGAGGTTTTACATCTAGAGCTGAATTAAATTTACTTGACATATTTTGAAAGGCGATGATTGCTGTCAATTCAATAACCTGATCTTCTGAGAAGAATTCATTTAAACGCTCACGGTCGTCACTCGAAACCTGTTTATTGGAAAGCGTTACTACTTCAGCATAATGTAGAGCCGCTTTTTCTCTCACACTAAAAAGTTCACTTGCCTCAAATCGCTCAAGTTCATTTAATTTAGCTTTACTGCTACCCCGCTTTAATACGGTCATTGAGTTGATGTCGACACAAAAGGCACACCAGTTTATTTGTGAAACCCGCACCGTGATGAGCGACCTTAATTCTGGCTCTATTGGAGAAGACTTCCTATCCAAGGCTCCATACAGTAAGGCCAAAGCAGCAAATACCTTAGGTGATTTCCCCCATAATTTGGCAGGCTCTAATTCTTGCCCGTATTTTCGCCGTTGATTCAAAAAGAACAGTTTTACGTACCAAGGGTAATGATGTTTTTTGTTCATAATTCACCATGAATTTAATGAGTGGAGTTTGATAAGAATAAAAAAGTTTGCTTAAATTTTAGATTAGCACCTATAAACCCAATGCGGCATATTAACTTGGATATTTTGCAGAAAAGCCTATACTGAGTGAAAAATATAATGTTATTTTAAACTGATCAGATTACAAAAACGGAAAACATATTTCCACTACAAAACTAAGAATTACGACATACAGGAAAGACATACCCATGACCCAAAAGTTCCCTCAGCATGCGCAACAACTTAGTCGTCGTCGCTTCGTACAAGGGCTTGCCGCAGGTGGTGTCTTGGCAGCAACACCCTCTTGGTTACAAGCAGCTATCAATAGCAAAATAGCGATGGGCTCCGCACCGGTGCTCAGCGGGCCTGAAATCAATCTCGTGGTCGAGGAAATGCCGGTCAATTTTACAGGGCTTGTACGCACGGCAACCACTATCAACGGGTCGATACCGGCACCCACTTTGCGCCTTAAAGAAGGCGACGAGGTGACAATTCATGTCACCAACCGCTTACCAATAGCTACCTCCATTCACTGGCACGGCATCCTCTTACCCTACCAAATGGATGGCGTACCAGGTATCAGCTTCAAAGGTATCGCACCGGGAGAGACATTTACCTATCGCTTTACTCTCCGACAAAGTGGCACTTACTGGTATCACAGTCATTCTGGCTTTCAGGAAATGACTGGAATGTATGGCGCTTTAATTGTTGAACCACGCAATGGCGAACGCATCAAAGCCGACAGAGATTTTGTCGTACAGCTTTCCGACTGGACTGACGAAGACCCAATGCGAGCCTTCAGTAAACTGAAAATGCAAAGTGATATCTACAACTTTAATCAACCTACTTTTTTTGAATTCACCGACGATGTTTCTAAGTTAGGTTTGCAAGCTGCACTGAAAAAACGTCAGATGTGGAACAAAATGCGGATGAATCCTACCGACCTGACTGATCTGTCAGCAAACACCCTAACCTTTCTGATGAACGGCACAACGCCGGCAGGTAACTGGAGCGGCATATTCAAACGTGGTGAATCTATACGACTACGCTTTATCAATGGCTCCAGTAACAGTTTTTACGATGTACGCATTCCCGGCTTAAAGCTCACGGTGATACAGGCCGATGGTCAAGATGTAGAAGCCGTATCTGTGGATGAATTTCGCTTCGGCCCCGGAGAGACTTACGACGTTTTGGTCGAGCCCAAAGAAGATGCTTATACCATTTTCGCGCAAAGCATGGATCGCAGTGGTTATGCCCGCGGCACGCTAGCGATTGAACAAGGTTTATCCGCGCCGTTACCGACTCTCGATCCCGTTGAATGGTTAACCATGGCTGATATGATGGGTGCTATGAGCCCTGGAAGCATGGATGGCATGGATGGCATGGATGGCATGGATGGCATGATGAATCATAATAATATGAAAGACATGAATCGCTCAGGCATGGACCACAGTCAGCACGGTGGTATGGTAATGGACCACAGCAAGCATGGCATGCAAAATCCATTGACCAAACCTTCACAAACAGTTAATCATGCACGCACTGAATACGGTGCATCCGTAGATATGCGAGTGGATATGCCAAGCACTGCTCTTGACGATCCCGGTATCGGACTGCGCAACAATGGTCGAAGGGTATTAACCTTGGCAGATTTAAAATCCATAGAAGGCGTGTTGAATGACCCTCGACCACCAACAAGGGAACTCGAACTGCATCTAACCGGCAATATGGAGCGATACAGTTGGTCATTTGACGGCCTGGAATTTGGCAAAAGTACACCTGTATCACTGCGTCAAAATGAACGCGTCAGAATTATCCTGCAAAATGACACTATGATGACCCACCCTATGCACCTGCATGGGATGTGGAGCGAACTGGAAACCGATCAGGGTGAATTGCGCGTTCGTCGTCATACCATTCCTGTCCAGCCAGCACAACGGATCAGTTTTCTGACCACGCCCCATGACCTTGGACGCTGGGCATGGCACTGTCACCTGCTATTTCATATGGATGCCGGCATGTTCCGTGAAGTGGTGGTCTCATGAGAAGCTATACAATGAAAACCAAGCACATGCAAAAACTCATCAGCATAATAATTGCAGCCTCGACCTTTCACACGCCAACTTTATTGGCGCAAATGGACCAAGGTCCTATGTCTCACGAAATGGGGCAAATGCAGGGAGGTAGCGCACCCGATAACGCCCGTGATCCTCACGCCTATTCTGGTGGTTACACCCTTACCGAAGGCCCTTATGCCCAAGCTGGCCCACGGCAACTAAAACTGGCCGATGAACACGCCTTTTGGGCTGTTTTGGGTAATCGTCTCGAATATTATGAAGACAGTGATAGTGCACTGTTTGATCTACAAGCTTGGTATGGCACCACCTTTGATCGTTTTGTCGTCAAAACTGAAGGCGATTTTGATGATGAGCAACTAGAGGAAAGTCAAACCGACTTGCTTTGGGGGCACGCATTCACTGCCTATTTCGATACCCAGTTAGGCATACGCTTGGATCAATACGATGAGGGTCGTAACCGACAGTGGCTTGCATTTGGCATTCAAGGCTTAGCACCGTACTGGTTTGAGCTGGATGCCACAATTTACATCGGTAATAGTGGGCGTAGCGCTCTAAGCTTCGAAGCAGAATACGAACTGTTACTGAGCCAAAAACTGATATTGCAGCCACGCGCTGAACTCACGCTATATGGTAAGGATGACCCCGATAATGGCTTGGGCAGTGGCTTGTCGGATCTTTCTATGGGTCTGCGCTTGCGTTATGAATTTAGCCGCCAGTTTGCACCTTACTTGGGGGTGGAATGGTCTGAGGCTTATGATGATACAGCCAACTATCTGAGAGCTGGTGGACAAGACATTAGCACTACACAATTTGTCGCTGGGCTACGGTTCTTGTTTTAAGCCTAGCGCCCTAATACCGCTTGATTCAATTGATCAATAAGGAACAAGCTAATGTGCCGCCAACACACAGCCGAATTGGCCGTGCTAAAACAGCCCAACATTGCTCTCAAAACCACGTAAACACCCGATAAGATAGTCAGCACGCTGACTATCTTATCGGGTGTTTCGCCATTCGGGAAGCCATCGCTGGACAAGTTAATCCTGGTAGCACCATGCTGGGTTTCAACAACAAGCCTTCCAACATCACATCTTGGATGTGATGTTGGTTGTTCAGGTCCTCCACAAAAGCCAGGGATAGGAGTGCTTCAGGTCAGGGCCCTATTCGGGCAGACTCAGGTTCCTGTTACGACCGGATGATTTGCACGCAAGCCCAGACTTCCCAAACCAGGAACACCACCAGCGCGACACGCTCCGCCAGGCCCGGAGCGATATCCAGTTGAATGGCGATCACGAACGCTGTCACCGCCGTTGCAGCGATCACCGACAGCGCCAGCGAGGCAGCGCGCTGGCGGCGCCAGTCGAGCTGACGGCGAAAGGCCGCCGAAAACACGAACAGCGCGGCGAGTTCCAGTGCAAACGCTAGGCTGGCTGCCCCCCGATGTATCTGTCCGGGCACGTTTGGCGCCTGACCGGGTGCCTCGATGGGAAACAGCGCCGCCACCAGAATACCGGCCACAGCCAGGCCGAACAGCAGTACCGCCCAGGTCCGCAGCGGCCCAGGTCGCAGCGCGCCGCGCAGGGCCAGGGTCAGCGCCAGGTTGCCCCAGCCATGCACGAAGGCGCCAACCATGAACAGCCAGCCGAACGGTTGGTTAGCCAGATCGCTGACATAATCGCTCGTCCAGTCGACCCCACTGCCGGTCAGGTGCAGGGCGATAATTGCCGCCCCGAACACCGCAACCCCCGCCAGCCCCAGCAGCGCAAACCGGCGCACCGGCCATGAAAATGTGTATTCCCTGATCATATTCGATTTCATCTCTTCAGTATGTCTCTTGCGTGTCCGGACGCCGGGCAGGTCGAGAAAAACACCACGTCGTTCGTCATTGTCATTTTCTCGTTTTCACCGGTATCGGGTTGTACCAGCTGCCGCCTGCCGCAATAAGCGCATCCGCTGCTTTGGGGCCCCAACTACCGGGTTGGTACGCCACGGCCCGGTGATGCTTTGTCAGAACAGGATCAAGCACCGCCCAAGCAGCTTCGAGACAATCCTCGTGGGCGAATAATGAACCATTACCAGCCATGGCGTCCCCCAAAAGCCGTTCGTAGGGCGATTCCTCTTCCGGCTGCTGGTCCTGCAGGAAGAGTTCGTGCTGGTCGCCAGTGAAGTCCTTGCCTGCGCGCTTCACGCGTGCGGCCAGGGCAACGGTGGAGCCAGGGGACAGCCGGAAGCGCAGATAATTGGCCGACCCGGTCGCCGGCAGCGAATCATCGAACAGCCGCTGTGGCGGTGGCTTCAACTCCACCAGGACCTCGGCCGCCGTGGTGGGCAAACTTTTGCCCGCACGCAGATACCACGGCACCCCCTGCCAGCGCCACGAGTCGATGAACAGCCGCAGGGCGCAGAAGGTCTCGACATCGGACTGCTCCGCCACACCTGGCTCCTGACGGTAACCGGTGTACTGGCCGCGCACCAGGTCGTCGGGCGCGAGGGGGCGCATGGCCCGGAACACTTTGTATTTTTCGGCGTGCACCGCGTCAAAACCCTGATAGCCCGGCGGCTCCATGGCCAGCAGTGCGAGGATCTGGAACAGGTGGTTCTGGACGACATCCCGAAGCGTGCCAGCGCTTTCGAAAAATGCGCCGCGCCCCTCCACACCAAAATCCTCGGCCAAGGTGATCTGCACGCTGGCCACGTGGTTGCGGTTCCAGATCGGCTCGAGGAAGGAATTGGCGAAGCGGAAATAGAGGATATTCATAATCGCTTCTTTGCCGAGGTAGTGATCAATGCGGAAAATTGCATCTTCTGCAAACACCGAGCGCAGCACGCGGTTGAGTGCCTGCGAGGAAGCCAGGTCGCGTCCGAACGGCTTTTCGACGATGACGCGGGCCTGCCCGGCCAGGCCCGCGGCGCCGAGCCCCTGGGTGACTGTCTCGAACAAGGAAGGCGGGATAGCCAGGTAGTGCGCCGGTCGCCGGGCCTCGCCCAACGCTTTCTTGAGCGCCGTATACGTATCCAGGTCGTTGTAATCGCCACTGACGTAGCCGAGCAGGGAGAGCAGTCGATCAAGGGCGGGTTTGTCATCGATCTTGCCGGATGCCTTGATGGCGTCCCGGGCGCGCTGGCGCAGTTGCGCCGGGCTTAACCTAGAATTCGCGACGCCGACCACCGGGACGGTGAGGGTGCCGCGTTTTGCCATCGCGTAGAGTGCCGGGAAGATCTTCTTATGGGCAAGATCACCGGTAATGCCGAACAGCACCAGCGCATCCGCCGGCGGTATGTCATTGTAGCTGGTATCCACTTCAGAGCTCCTTTTTCTTTTCATCGTGCCCGCCAAACTGCTTGCGCATCGCAGACAGCACTCGGTTAGCATAGTCGGCATTACCGCGCGAGGAAAAGCGCTCGAACAGCGCCGCGCTGATGACCGGTGTCGGCACGCCCTCATCGATGGCGGCCAGTGCCGTCCAGCGTCCCTCACCCGAATCCGACACCCGCCCCGAGAACCCGTCGAGATCCGCATCCTCCACCATCGCCGCAGCCGTCAAATCGAGCAACCATGACGCCACCACACTGCCGCGCCGCCAGACTTCGGCGATCTCGGGCAGATCCAGATCATATTGGTAATACTCCGGGTCGCGCATCGGCGCGGTCTCGGCATCGCTATCGTGCGTGCGCTTGCCGATATTGGCCTTGTGTAGAATATTCATACCCTCGGCATAGGCCGCCATCAGACCATATTCGATGCCGTTGTGGAACATCTTGACGAAGTGTCTGGCGCCGTGCGGACCGCAGTGCAGGTAGCCCAGTTGTGCTTCTGGTTGTAGGCGGTATTTTTCACCGTACTTGCCCTCCATTTTGCACTCTTCACTTCGTGCAAGCAAGTAATAGGCAATACGATTATTGGAAACAGGGCGACTGAAAAGATGGTCGGCCAATGAACGATCCCAATAGCGTAGACCAGAGGCTCGCGTTGAGATTTAATTGCTCTAGCCCAAAGAATCGAACAAGCAAATAAACACTTATGTTGTGAATGCTACGCCGTTGTCAAACTTGAAACTGATCGTTTGTTGCCTATCTCTTCATCTTTAGTTAAAAAGCCTATACCAACTAAACCCCCTCTTTCAGTAAAAAAAATTGCCAATGGCTGAGGCCAGCAAGCCCTTCGATGTAGAGTTGCTGCAAAAATACACTGACAGGATCATCGTGGCGTGATTGCGATATTAACAACTTTCTGTTCTAGTGGTTCCATACTAGTTAGCTTCTTGAGCTATAGTATTTTGAACTATAGTATTTTGAACTATAGTATTTTGAACTACAGAATATTGCTACTAAGCCGCCTAACCCCTAAGAGATAGGAGTTGCATACCCCATGGATAAAACCTTAATCATAGATTATTACACTGACATTCTTTGTGTCTGGGCCTGGATAGCTCAGAAACGTATTGATGAACTTAATAAAAAATTAGGCGATAGAATCGAACTTCGGCACTACTACCTTGACATTTTTGGTGATGTATCGACAAAAATAACCACCCAATGGCAATCAAAAGGGGCTTATCTTGGCTTTGCTGAGCACATACATACGTCGGCATCTGCCTTTGAATATACCCATATAAACCCGAAAATATGGACGGAAGTTAGACCCACTACGTCTGCCAATGCGCATTTGGTGCTTAAAGCAGTAGAGATAACTTATGATAAAAAGAAAAGTATCGATATGGCCTTAAAATTTCGAAGCGCATTTTTTGTAGATGCCTTGGATATTGGAAACCTTGAAGTCCTCTGTGATTTAGTTAAAGACAATGGACTAGACCGAAATACCATTAATACTAGTATTCGTGATGGCTCGGCTATGGCATCTTTAATGAATGATTATCAGAAATCAAAGAGACAAGGCATTCAAGGTAGTCCTTCCTATGTCATTAGTGGGGGTCGTCAAACATTGTACGGCAACGTAGGTTACCGCGTGATTCTTGCTAATATTGAAGAGCTTTTAAAGAATTCAAGAGATGAGGCAAGCTGGTGCTGAAATGAAAGCCTGACCTCACCAGAGTACATGTTCGATAGCGTACAGACAGAGTTTCCGCTTTTGCATTTAGCTGCCTCTGCAATGCTATAACCACGCTTCATAGAAATTGCTATGCAGAAACCGCTGTTACTCTAGACCTTGCGAAGGCAGTCCAATCCTTGATAAATTTGAAGATGATTAGTCGCTTCAATTTTATTCGTCAACTTTAGGCCTGAATTGTTGCATTAAGAGCTGCGCAATCAGCTTCGGTTTTTCTTGAATAACCCAGTGGGTTCCTTCTTCAAGCTCGATAATTTGTCCGTTTACCATGTAATCCAACGACTTTCTACCCATCTCAACTGGACTGAATGCATCATTTGGAGCAAGGATAAATAAGCCAGGCACACTGATTTTAGAATCAATTGGCATCTCGAAATTAGCATTCGCTCGGTACCATGCTCCCATGCTGTTAATAGCGCCTTCATTGTCCCATGCTGAGCGGAATTGGTTCATATGTTCTTCAGGAAATGTATTGGGCATCGACGTGGCTCTTAGGTTTGAGCTCAGTAAATACCAGTTTGCCAGTCTACTCAAATACCCAGGCAAATAAGGGACTCTAAGGAATTGTCTGTACCAACTAATACTTGGGTTGCTTCCTTCAAACTCCTTTATTGCTTGTGGGTGCGGTTTATTAATCACTACAAATCGTTCAATTTGGTCTGGATATAAGGCTAAAGTCCACCACGCTACCAGCCCTCCAAAATCGTGGCCTGCCAAAAATACGTGTTCATAACCCAACACTTTAATCAAGCCACTAACATCGCCCGCCAACTTGTCGAGGGAATATGCATTGGAATTACTCGGTTTTTCAGAGCTATTGTAACCGCGCTGGTCAGGCACAATAACGCGATAACCTGCTTTGGCTAGCTCAGCCATCACATCTCGCCAGGCATACCAGAATTCAGGGAAGCCATGGAGCAATACCACAGGCTTGCCATTTAAAGGCCCAGCGAAAACGACATTGAGTGATACATCACCAACCTTTACCATATCTTGCTCAATTGGAATGCCCAGACTGTTTGTCGCATGAGCAACGGCATCACGTGCTGGTTCGTTTCCCGAGAGATAACCAAGTAAAATCAAAATTCCTAAAACGCTCAAAGAGAGTAAAGCAAATTTCATATTGATTACCCCTGTTGATCTTCAGTGTACTTGGCTTGCCTAATGGCTCGAAACGGTTCAATCATCTGACTGATATACGCGACGGGATAATCGGGGGCTGCGGAGATGCCCAGGTCCTCAGATTTAATAAGCTTGTTGCTATCATAATATGCAGTGCCCAGAAGATTATCAGTCAAAGTTGTAAAAAGCCCAAAGTTAACATCGCCTTCAGCTGCGGTGTTCAAGTGATGAAAACGATGTACTTCGTTGATCGCCAATAAGTATTTAAATGGGCCTGTAATATATGCAACGTTCGAGTGCTGTAACAAAAGCTGAAGTACCACGGCAACGACGAGAAGCATCAAGACCTCTTGTGGCGCACCCAAGAGTAAAAGAGGCGTGGTGCCGGCTAAAGTCTCTATGGTTTGGTGTAAAGGGTGTTTCATGAGACCGTTAAAGCCATACATTCGTTTGATGCTATGGTGAACGGCATGAAGCTGCCACAAGGTATTGATTCGATGACTTGCAAAATGCGCCAAAGTAATACCAACATCAGCAATCAATACGGCAAGCACCACTTGTGCCCAGAGCGGGATTTCACTTGGCCAAATAGAAGGCAGTGCGATGAAGCCTGCTATTAGAGGAACGCTAGCAACACCGGCCACGCTGAGAGATTCATTTACGAGGCCGTGCATAATATCACGCCCCCTATCCCCTTTTGATTTATTGAAATCGGTATCGTAGGGCATCCAGTACTCGATGAGTAATGAAAGCACAATAAATCCGAATAAAAGCACAAACAACCAATACGTAGAATAGCCTTGATCAACCAGATAAATGGCTACGCCATTACCGCCAATTAAAAAGAAAGGTAAATAAAATAGTTTGACAAGATAGTTCAGCATGGAGACCTCGATACAAGTAGGTAAAAATTAACGTATATCTGCTTTTAAAAAGAGCAGATATCGTCATTGATAGCAACTTTACAGAGAGCTCTTGGTGAATGATTGTATGAATCTGCTATAACTGGTAGCCCTGGGTGCAGATAAGCTGTACGAGGTATCTTATGGTATTTGAACTACTATCCCAGCAATACCCAGCAATACCCAGCAATAATTGGATGTCTAATTTCAAATTATTACTGGGATATTCTTGATAACGCTGTGTCACTTCACTGTATCTATCTGACAATGAAACTCAGTGAGAATGTGATTTTTCCTGCTGTTCATCGATCGGTCGTTTCCTTAGAAAGAAAAATTCCCCGATCAGGATAGTTGCCATAACAGCTGCGGCGATGAGCAAAACGAAATAATCAGAGTTAGCCTTTACCCAGATAAAGCCTCCAAGGATGATCAGATCAAGGATAATTGCTGTCATAAGAATCACCGGGTTTGCCCCTAAGTCTTTTCTTAGATGGCGCAGCACACCCCAATGAATTGCGATATCCATAACCAGATAAAAAATGATGCCCAAGGCCGCAATCCGGGTCAGATCAAAAAATATCACTAGCAGTAAACCCAGGATAATCGTATAGACCAAGGTATGCTTCTGGATAGTGCCGGGCATGTGAAAGTGACGATGAGGAACCAGTTTCATCTCAGTCAGCATGGCTAACATTCTTGACACTGCAAAAATACTGGCGATGATGCCGCCGGCAGTAGCCAGCATGGCTAGAATCACTGTAAACCAGACGGCATATTCACCCAGTGCAGGTCTTGCTGCTGCCGCCAGTGAGTAGTTACGCGTTGCAATAATTTCTTCTAATGATAGATTGCTAGAAACGGCAAAGCCTACCAGCGCATAAATCACTACGCACAGAGCAATTGAGATCGTAATGGCTTTTCCTAGATTACGGTGCGGGTCTTTTAGCTCCGAACCACTATTCGCAATGGTGGTAAAGCCTTTAAAGGCCAGTATCCCGAGTGCCGTTGCACCGAGAAAGCCGGTCCAAGTTGCATCAGTATCTACCGCTGTAAAATCCACCTCCACCGAATCTGACACTAGCACACCGACTATACCAAACAAAATAATACCACCAATCTTGATAAACCCGAGGACCGAGGCGACCCCTTCAATAACACTGTTAACGGACAAATTAATGAGAAAAGCTGTCAGCAACAGCCCGACCCCTAGAGCAGGAACCAGCATACTACTGTCATCTATATCAAACAAACGCAGAGTATAGGCACCAAAGGTTCGCGCCAGAAAACTTTGGGCAATCACCATTGAAAAGTACATTAACAGAGCAAAAAAAGCGGTTGTCAGGGTGCTGCCATAGGCCTCCTTCAGGTACATGGCAATCCCGCCAGCCGAAGGATAGGCATTCGACAATTTAACGTAAGAATATGCACTAAAGGAGACAATCAATGCCGCAGAAAGAAACGCCAAAGGAAATAAGCTTCCGGTCATCTCAGCCATCTGGCCGGTCAGTGCGAATATCCCTGCGCCGATCATGACACCGGTTCCTAAAGCGACTGCACCTATTAACGAAAGGCTGTCCGCTCGGTATTTTGAAGTTCTGTCAGATGCTTGTTTCATGTTATATATCCATTTTAAGTAAAAATATCGTCAGAGACGCTGTTAATCATTAAGTAGTTCGTAAAAGGGGGCTCAAACTACTTATCTTTTGATAAAGTTGATAATTTGTTTCAAAAGACTGATATGGGGTCTAGCAAATCGTTTGTTAAAAGTACTTTGCACGTTATTATTTTCTGCCGTGGAATTCTTCTTATAAAAGGCTTCGGCATATTTACGATTTATTTCCCCCCAAAGCTCTGCCATTTCCCTTCTATTTTCTGGTGCGGTTAGTTTTTCTGTATGATTGAAATTCAAGAACAATGCATTATTGATGGAAACCCAGAGAGAAATAATTCGAACACCCAGAAAATTATCGCTTTTAGCGCAAAGCACTGATGGGATTAAAAGTTTTGGTAATAAGTAATGTAAATTATTTAATTCTCCTAATACAAAGGCCATATTCCACGTTAGATATAAATTCTTCCACTCCTCACTAAGATTTACCACTGGAACAAAGTTATCACCCATCAATGATGTATAAAAATCACTTTTTGCATTCTCAGGAATAACCTGTCGCTGAAGATAGTGTTCAGGGTGACAATGATATAACACATCTTCAGCCAACACATGGGCTGCCAAAGCATTATTCGAAAAGCCATTTTTATATTCTGTGGCTCCCGCTTCGTAGATATTAATTCTCAACCAATCATGACAAACACATGAACCTTTTTTACATAATGGCAGCAGCAGCTTATATTCAAGAAAGGTGATTTTTCCTTGATGATATAACGCATTAATAGATTGTTCTGTCACTTGGTTTCCAGCAAGCTCCCTACTAACGCGAAAATAGACCAAGGCCATATCTAACGAAATAGCTTTAGCTGAACCAAAAAAGTTCAAAGACCCTGGAAACGTTTTTAAGAAGGTTTTAAATTTATGTTCCCGATCAATACCTATTGCTTTTTCTTTAAGATGAATATGTTCAACATACTCATCATAAAACACCGAGCTATTACACATTGCTGCGGTGATAGCTTCCAGAATATATGCTATATGGACAGACTTATTTATATAGTAAGAATCAGATAACCATTTTTTATGTAAAGCAACGCTTAAAAACTCAATAATTGCCGGCCCATTATTAACAAGCCCCCACTTAACATGCGAAATCATTGCTCCAAGCTCCTGAGGCTTAGACCTTATTTCATTGAAAAATAGCTTCATGGGTAAATAAGATGTTTGAAAATCATCTAACTTGATTTCACTTAGTATTTCGTCAATCAAAGCAAGATCCGTTTGCATTTCGTAGGATAGATTTAATTCACTCATTACATCCTCTATCACCTGTTCTAACTGTTCAGTATTCAGCTTCATAATCTCCATGCTCTTATATATTTTGCTGTGATTTCATTTGAACTTTTGATGATCTTTAGGATAGTTAAAACCTCTCTTTATAAAAATTGTATACGCTGTTGTTGATATTAATAAACTACAGCCAATGACGCGCTATCCAGCCAAGCCATTCAGCCACTCTTGATGTATAAGATCTATTCCCCCAGCTTTTAGACAAAATTTGTTTTGCATCCATAAGGTCATCAAGAAAAATCAAAGCGAGTTGTTCGTTCAATGCACCAGAAGTTGACGCTAAATTAAGTTCATAGTTGATAAAAAGGCTCCGGTAGTCGAGATTGGAAGTACCTACTGTGCACCAATCAGAGTCAACTATGAGTGTTTTGGCATGTAACATTCTTGGTTGATATTCAAAAATACGTACACCTGCTTGCAATAAATTTGAATAGCTAGCGTGTGCTGCCCAGCGAACAAATGGGGCATCTGTTTTTCCCGGAACCAACACAATGACATCAACACCTCGTTTAGCCGCTCTGCATAATTCATCTTGAATTTTCCCGTCAGGAACAAAGTATGGCGTTGTTAACCAAACCCGGTCTTTTGCCCTTCTTAATTGCGAACTAAGCAAACAGCGTAATAGATGACCACAATGACGGCCATAGTTATTCAATAAAAAAACAGGCTGATTATGTGTATCACAAAGATAGTCCGCAGTTCGATAATCAAGAGAGATGAAAGATTTTGCGGCTTGGGCAGCAATCAGGCCGGTTAACCTAAGATGCGTATCACGCCAACGGATATTACCTGATAATCTACGTGAATTTAGTGCATCAATATTAAAACCACCTAAATAGGCAACAGTTTCATCAACGATAAGCAATTTTCGATGATTTCGTCGATGATAAAGCCATGGTTTAAGCCATTGCAATGGCAAGCAGCGTTCAAATTTAATACCGGTATGACGAAATTGTTTAGCCAACCTATTGGACATAGCTAAACTTGTTCCAAATGCATCGATTCTCACCCGAACGGATACACCACGGTCATGGCATTGCTTCAGAGCATCGATAAATTTATGCCCAATTTCATCATCAGAAAAAATATAGGATTCTAACCAAACAGTATCCGTCGCAGATGCTATATCCTCCCACATAGCATCATACAAATAATCACCCTCGGTAAAGAGGGTAATTGTATTTCCATCTACATCTAATAAACGTTTAGTGTCATTCATGATTGTCCGATAAACGCCAAGGTTAACTTTTAGATTATATCAAGCTCATCAGCTTGGTTTTAAAGTACCACCAACTTATTCGGCAATTCATTTTTGCTTGAGGTGGATGGGTAGTGTTCTGCAAGTAGTTTCCCACAAGATTTAATACATTCTTGAAAACCTTCATGTACCTGATTATCTTTTACATGCTGAACAAAGATTGAGACGATTGACTGCCACTGTGCATCATTTATTTTTTGTGCCACACCTTGATCCGTGAGTATTTCTACATAGCACTCTTGGGCTGAAACAAAAATCAAGACGCCCGATCCATCTTTGGTATGATGTAATTTGTTTTCCAAAAATTGCCTACGAGCCATATTAGCCGCACGCCAATAGCGGACATTTTTAGGAATAATATGGCGAAGAGTTGGCGGCCAACGACACACAAGCCAAACTAAAATAAACACAGCCAACTGGAATAACAAAACTGAATTTAAGTGCCCCCAATAGTGGGTAAAAACAAGCAGTACTGGCGAAAACAGAGCAATTAATGCGGCCCACAACACTGGGATGTAATAATAATCATCACTTCGTGGTGCAAGCACGCACACTACTTCAGCATCTGTTTCCAGCTCTATAGCGCTTATTGCCTGATCAATTTCATTTTGTAATTGTTTTGAAAACTGCATTACCAACCTCCCGAGGCGCCACCGCCACCAAAACTTCCGCCTCCACCACTAAAACCACCACCGTGACGAGATCCACCATGACGACCGTGATATCCATAAAATCCACGCCCACCAAAACGTCGCAAAAATATCAACGGAAGAAAGAATATATACCACCATGGAGATGGTTCTTCAGCTTGCTGATCACCACGTTTTTGAGAGGCATTAAATTGATATTGCCCACCCAGTGCTTGAATAATAGCCTCTACACCATCGCTGATACCTAGTTTAAAATTGCCCGTCCGAAAAGCAGGCAGTATCACCGTCTGAATAATATTATTTGAAAGCGCATCTGTCAGCGTACCTTCTAAGCCGTAACCCACTTCAATACGAACTTTACGAAGACTAGGTACGATTAATAGTAAAACACCATTATTTTCATCTTTCTGTCCAATACCCCACTCCCTACCAAGTTGGTAGGCATATTCTTCAATCGTTCTTTCTTGAAGATCTTTAAGAATAACGACAACGATTTGATTTGTTGTTGCCCTTTCGTGAGCTTTCAACTTTGTCTCTAGACTACTAACCATTGTCTTATCAAGTAACCCAACTTGATCTATGACTCTTCCAGTGAGCTTTGGAAACGATATCGCATGGGTTTCTGCCATTAACAGGAAACTAGACATCAATAATGCAAGCCCTATTGCTATGCGATGCAAACTACCCATCAAAATTCACCTGCGGTGCCTGTTCGGCTTCTGGGCTAGTCGCTTCATAATTCTCCCGAAGCGGCATGTCACTATAAAGAAGCGAGTGCCAAATACGCCCGGGAAACGTCCTGATTTCTGTATTATATTTGCCTACTGCTTGTATGAAATCTCGTCTAGCGACACTAATTCTGTTTTCAGTTCCTTCTAACTGTGATTGCAATGCTAAAAAGTTTTGATTGGCTTTTAGATCAGGGTAACGTTCAACAACGACCATCAATCTTTGCAATGCGGAACTCAACTCACCTTGTGCTGCTTGAAATTTCTGCAATAACTGTGGATTATTAAGTACATCTTTACCCAATTGGATAGAACCAACTTTAGCTCTGGCTTCAGTGACGGCTGTCAGCGTGTCTTTTTCATGAGCAGCGTATCCTTTTACTGTCGCTACAAGATTAGGCACGAGGTCGGCTCTGCGTTGATATTGATTTTCCACTTGCGACCATGTTGCTTTTGCTTGCTCATCAAATGTTGGAATATTATTGATCCCGCAGCCACTCAGCCACGGCAAGGTAAGCAAAAGTATTAATAGTGAGCGAGTAACAGCAGGGTTTGCTCTCCATCTTGTAAACAACGACATTTCCATTCTATTTTCCACTCTATTTTCCACTCTATTTTCCTTTATATTTTCCATAAATTACGGATGTAATTACTATATCAACGCATCGACAACTAAGCCCGTGGTGATTCCAAGTAAAAACGTAGCAAACCCCATCGCAATCGGTAAACGCATTGCTTTAGAACCGACGATCAGTACTATCGAATATTTAAAAAGTAAGTTTGCAATATAAGCAATAATGATTGCAATCATTGCTGTCTGTGCGCTAAGGGTTTGGCTGGATACTAACTTTAAGTTTGATATGGTGATGGCATCCAAATCAGTCAATCCAGAAATAAAAGCGACTATATAAACCCCCGTTTCAGCAAACACATCATTCATCCATGATGCCAAAAGTAACACAACAACAAAACCAAGAGCGAAACCGAATGCTGTTTTTAACTCTGCTGGGTTTCTGAGCTCTAATTCGGGAAACGTATCCTGATTATTCAGAGCGTACCGGTACCACCAGTATACATAGACACCACCGAGAACCGCACCACCTATCAACCAAGGAAATATAATGCGAAGCATGGAAGGCTCTACAACAGCAACAAGAATACTAACGCGCACGAATAGAACTATATGCGAAAGTAAAATAATCGTACTGGCAATCGGAGAAAAGGATTGCACTTTTTTGCTATACCTAGCATAAACTAGCGTTGTGGCCGTGGTTGAAACCAAACCTCCAAATAAACCTATAATTAATAGTCCAGCCTTGCCATCCAGACAACGTAATGCCACATAGCCTGAAAGACTAATACCACTAATTAAAACCACTAACCAACCTGTTTGATATGGGTTAAATACACCATATGGCCCGAATGTTGAGTCAGGCAGTAAGGGTAACAAGATAAAAGCTATGGCCGCAAATTGGAAAAAAGAACTGATATCTTTAGTAGTTAACTGGTTGGGCATATTTCTTAACGGGTCTCTAAAGTACAAAATGGCGGTAATGGCAACAGCCAAACTTGCAGGCAATAAAGGATGCCCAAGCCATAACGCATACCCTAAGCCAAAAGTAATCATGCCCGCCATAACCGTTGTTGTTTCTGGATCATCTGATTTCGATTTTGCTTGTGCGACCAGAAGAGATATACCTACAAGCACCAGCATTGCTATAGCGATACCGTAATGATGATTCTGTGTGACTACATACCCTCCCAATGTGCCAAAAACAGAGATCAGCGTAAAGGTTCGCAGACCCGCAATTGAGTTATGATGACGCTCCCGCTCTAGGCCAATTAAAAAACCGATTCCGATGCTTTGAGCAAACAAAATCAAGTGAGATGTTTGTAATTCATATTCATTCATAGCGGTATTGCTTAGTAAAATTTTGCAAGATAATAAACTTCGGTCTTAGACACAAGTCAAGTCCCGGCAGCTTATTCAGAGGTTTATCTATTTATTCTTATCTTTAAAGTTGCTTTGAAAGAGTTTGTTTTGGTCTCTCCGGTAAAATGGAAATTACAAGAGCAATCATGACAATTATAACGCCCAACCATTGCCAGGATGATAAGGATTCTGCGAAATACACCCAGCCCAGTATCAAACCAAAAATGGGGGTTAAAAAACTAAATATATTCAAGTGACTTAAGGGAGCCTTATCCATTAACCAATACCAAAGTAAAAAAGGCATCGCTGTACCCGGAATAGCTAAGCCCATGAGAATGAGGTAATAACTTAAGTCCTCCTCAAATAGCGCGTTTATATCTAAAGGAGACGCTAACCAAAATAGTGGCAGCGCACCAATAAGTAATTGCCCCCCCATGGCATAAAATACATCAATCTTATTGGCGAGTTTTTTTAGTAAAATATTGCTAATCGCTATGCTAGTCGCTGCGCTAATAACATAAATAATACCTTCAAGTGTTTTCGTGTTAATTTCTACAGAGCCATTTATTCCAATGGCTATGATACCAACGAAACCCAAAAGGATACTGATGCGCATCGATTGCTTGATATCTTCTTTTAATACAATGCCAGCAATTACACTAGCTATGAGTGGCTGGGTGTTTGTTAATACTGTGGCTAAGCCAGGCGAAATCAAACTTCCAGCGTAGAACATACCCCAAAAACCAATAGTGGTAGCGGTAATTCCTATGGCGAAGATACCAATCCAAGCGCGTAAGGACTTAGGAAAGGGTCGCTGCAAAATAAAAGCGCACAGTATTAAGAAAAGTCCACCTAACAAGGCGCGAAAAAAAGCAGTTTGCATCAAAGGCGCATAGGGAATACTCAGTACGATTAAGGGATAACATACTGCCCAGAGTAACATTACCAAACTGGAACCGAGTACAATAATCATCATAAGAACAATAGCCTTCTTTTGTGGCAACAGCCAAACACAGCAGTAATACTCTTGTTTACCGAAACAGGCATCAAGTTTTCTAAATATACTAAGGCTTTATACCTTTGAAGATAAAACTGTGCCCTTAGAAGACGGACACGGATAGGGTTTAGTTTGACTTGTAATTTGCTAGCAAGCCTAATAATAAATTTCGCCCTTAATGACACTTCCCTTCTTTGGACAAGTGGGCAAGGTTATCAAGTTCACAGTCTTCACTATAATGAATGATACCCCTCTTAATATTATCAAACAGAGTCTTTCGTAATTTGGCAGTAGAGGCTTCAATATTTTGCTCAATAGTTTCCAGTGAAATTTCCAATAAATCATATATTACAAAGAGCTCTTGAGTATGAAAGCTTAGCTCTTTAACACCCATCAATACTTTTAGTGACTCATCTATTGTTTTTTTTAATTCATCAGTAATATTTTCGTTAAGATAAATTCGTCGTTTTTTTAATACTTGTACATGCTTCTGTTTAACGGACTTACCGAACTGTGGATTTCCAACATATAAATGAGGATGAGACCTAAAGCGGGTCATGCACTGGGAAGAACAAAAGAAATAATTGATGCCTTCAAAGTTAAATTCTAAGGGGCTAGCCATATCTGTCATTGTGCAAACGGGGCAGCAAATTGTGGGCTTATGCATTAGAAGCTCTCCTTAAATTAAACTCTATTTCCAATCATGAGAATGCTACATATCTTCAAATCGATTAGCTGAATGCACTATTCTCATGATTTCATGTTTTTCCAGAGATTTCAGAGACTCAAGCATCTCTTTGGCTGATGGAATATCGGCTCTACTTGCAAGATAACGATATAACTCAATCACTTGTTGATGCTGATCGACTATTACTTCCATGATTTGAACGGAATCAAGCTCAGCAAAAGGCGAACCACAATGAACATGCTGCACTATGGGCTGTTTATTGACGTATTCGTAAGTCCAAGTATTTAGCGCATGATCATTACCAGACTTTGAAAAACCTTCAACTACCTTAGAAAGTATTTCCTCATGGTCAGATAAATACTTTAGGAGCATTTTTGATCGTTCATTGATATTTTCATCTGAACAATGAGCTAAGCAATGACTAAGCTGTTGATGAAATTTCTGTGTCCAATTTAGCACATCTTTTAATGTTTCGATTTCCATAAATAATTCCTCA
>TARA_R110001592_G_scaffold66617_3_pt1 | contig 20238 bp, 15 predicted proteins | sample TARA_R110001592 | Tara Oceans TARA_R110001592 (sample SAMEA4398387) | marine metagenome | biome: Polar Biome; feature: [SRF] surface water layer (ENVO:00010504); material: water (ENVO:00002006), including particulate matter (ENVO:01000060) such as... | depth 5 m | reverse complement strand
ATTGGTCACATCTTAGTTGCATTAGCTGAAAATGCCTCTGAAGAAGATGTTAAAAAAGCAGAATTACGAACCCAGGGTATTCTGAAAGAACTTAAAGCCGGTGAGGATTTCAGTAAAGTCGCCGTAGCCAAGTCGGATGGCCGACAAGCTTTAGAGGGCGGTATTATCGGCTGGCGTAAGGAAACTGAACTACCAACGATTGCCCAGGATATTATTCCGGCACTGGCGGTTAAAGAACCTTCTTTACCGATACGAACGGGTAGCGGATTTCATATATTTAGTGTTTTAGATAAAAAAGGCGGTCAACAGCAATTAGTAGAGCAAACACAAGTTTGCCACATTCTGATCGCCCCGAGCACTATTAGAACGGATGATGAAGCAAAAGAGATCATAAACAAACTCCATGAAAGAATTCTGGGGGGGGATGATTTTGCTGAAATTGCTCGGTCTAATTCAGATGATCCTGTTTCAGCGATTGATGGTGGAAATTTAGATTGGGTGACGCCAGGACAAATGGTGCCAGAATTTGAACAGATGATGGAGCAGACAAAAGTCGGCCAATATAGTGAACCTTTCCGATCACAGTTCGGGTGGCATATACTTCAGGTTCAGGATAGGCGTACTCAGGATATGGGTGAAACGATCCAAACCAACCAAGCTCAGCAAGCCCTGCATCGCCGAAAGTACGAAGAAGAATTGACGTATTGGTTGCTGGAAATAAGGCAGGAAGCCTTTGTTGATATTAAAGACCCTAAGTATCAAGCGAAAGAAGATTAATGGATGCTAAATAGCCTCGTGAAGCTGTCCACGGCAATCAAGCCATTGGTGATTACACCGGGTGAACCTTCGGGTATTGGCCCGGATTTACTCTTGCAAATGCTTGATGAGGGTTTTACAAGCCCGATGGTGGTGATGGCTGATAAGCGTATGCTGCTAAAACGAGCAGCTTTATTAGGCATAAAGCTATCCATTATCGACTTTGATAAATCAACTGCTAGTACAATCTTCTCATCCCTACCAGAGAATACCTTAATTGTTCAAGATACTGCTTTGGCGGAAGTCTGTGAACCAGGCAACTTGAACCCTAAAAATGCACCCTATGTACTACGTTGCTTAGATTTGGCGATAGACGGTTGTTTGAATGGTCGTTTTTCGGCATTAGTGACCGGTCCTTTACACAAAGGTGTAGTGAATGAAGCGGGTATTCCCTTTACCGGGCATACTGAGCACCTGCAAGTTCGTTGTGGCGTCAATAAAGTCGTGATGATGTTGGCCAGCCCGCGTATGCGAGTAGCCTTGGCAAGTACTCACTTACCCTTAAAGGACATTGCTAAATCCATTACTAAAAACAGTTTGAGAGATGTTATTCAGATTTTAATAGATGACTTGCAGAATAAGTTTGGTATTAAAACTCCCAGAGTTCTCGTCGCGGGTCTTAACCCCCATGCGGGTGAAGATGGCCATATGGGCCGAGAAGAAATTGAGATTATCCGTCCGGTTATGGCTGAGTTTTCAGATTCATCGGCCAAACTGATCGGCCCTCTGCCCGCAGACACCTTATTTAATAAGAAGTATCTGGAAGACGCTGATGCGGTGTTAGCCATGTATCATGATCAAGGTTTACCTGTGCTTAAGTTTGATGGTTTTGGTGAATCGGTCAACATTACTTTGGGTCTCCCGATGATCAGAACCTCGGTTGATCATGGCACGGCATTGGATTTAGCGGGAACAGGCAAAGCCGATTCAGGCAGTTTTAAAACGGCAATACGCTTGGCCGAACAAATGGTCAGAGCAACTTCAAGCTAGGTTTGAAGTGCACTAAATAGAAAGTACCAGCTAATTTATTTTTCAGGTAGACAAAAGAATGGCTAAGCCACATAGAAAAGCAGGGCATCAGGCACGTAAACGTTTTGGACAAAATTTCCTGCATGATGAAACCGTGATAGATCAAATCATCAGCGGCATTCATCCTCGCCCTGGCGATCGAATTGTCGAAATAGGCCCCGGTTTAGGCGCATTAACTGAACCTTTACTTGAGGCGAATGAAGGCAAGCTACAAGTCGTTGAGATAGACAGGAATCTAATTCCAATTTTGCGCACCAAATTCTTTAATTATCCGGGCTTTATCATTCATGAATCCGATGCTTTGAAGTTTGATTTTGATGCTTTGGCGGATGACACGCATAAACTGCGTATTGTGGGTAACTTGCCGTATAACATTTCAACCCCGCTGATCTTTCACCTGCTAGAAAGTATTGAAAATCTCCAAGATATGCATTTCATGCTACAAAAAGAAGTCGTGGAACGAATGGCTTCGGCACCGGGCTCCTCTTCTTATGGCCGTCTTGGGATCATGACGCAATATTATTGCAAAGTGCAGCCTCTGTTCCTGGTGGGGCCAGAAGCCTTTGATCCTGCACCGAAAGTAGAGTCTGCGATCGTTAGGCTGATGCCACATAAGATCCTGCCTTATCCGGTTGAATCGCTGGAACGCCTGCAAATGATTGTTCGTGTCGCCTTCACCAAGCGGCGTAAAACCTTAAGGAATGCCTTAATGGGCGTGGTTGAGCCTGAAGCCTTTGAAGCCTTAAATATAGATGTGAGCTTAAGGCCAGAGAATTTAACGCTTCAGCAATATACCCAGTTAAGTAACTGGAGGTCTGCGTAAATAGCTCATTGAGCGTTTCTTCCCGCTCATTGAGTTGCCTGCCCTGAGTTCATCGAAGGGTCGAAATGTGTTTGATGCAACTCAGAGTTTAATTTGGAAGGCCCTTCGACGGGGCTCAGGGAGCGAATATTTACGCTCATTGAGCTTGTCGAAATGTGTTCGATGAAACTCAGAGCTTAAGAAAACAGCTTCTTAACCGGTAAGAGCGGATCAAACTCCGGTGTGGTTTTTTGCGCTTTAGCTGCAAAACACTTCATCATATCCTGAGGTCTGAACATACCTGACTGCCAGGTCGCCATATACTTCAAGCTATCTGCAACGCTATGATCTCGGCTGTAGTTGATCATTTCTTTACAACCAGTCACTGCAAGGGGTGACTGTGCAGCAATCATTTTTGCCACGTCCATCACTGAGGCCAGCATCTCTTCCTGACTTGCAAAAACTTTATTGACTAAACCGGCTTCTTTGGCTTCTTGGGCAGCCATATTACGACCCGTATAGGCAAGCTCTCTGACTAGGCCTTGCGGAATCAAATGGGGCAAACGTTGCAGTGTACCTAAGTCTGCGGTCATGCCTAACTGTGTTTCTTTGATCGTAAAGAAGGTATCTTCAGTACAGTATCGGCTATCACAAGCACTCACCATATCCACCGCACCACCAATACAGCCGCCATGAATCGCGGCTAATACCGGGATACGAATATCTTCAAGGCAATTAAAGGCATCTTGCAATTCAAGCACAGCACGGCGTAAATTTTCTGCCATGCGAGAAGGGTCGCCCTGCATCGGGATGCTATTAGAGGTAGTAAACACCGCTAAATCCATACCGGCTGAAAAGTGCTTGCCTGTTGAAGATAAAACGATCACCCGGGCGTCAGAGCCAGCATCAATCTCGCGGATAGCGACAGGCAATTCTTTCCAGAAATCCACATTCATTGAATTTAATGCGTCTGGTCGATTCAGTTTTAGGTGAGCGATATGGTTTTCGATGCTCACATCAAGTGCTTTGTAGCTCATTTTGACTCCTGCTAATTCGATTCATGTCGAGTATGTTTACAATACATCGCATCTTTACAATGTATAGTAGGCTGCCGAGCTAAAATTCTTAAGTCTTTTTTTTAGAACGGAGCATTCCAATAAGACCAACAATATACTGTTCTTAAGAAATTTTAGCGAGCCATCAAATTAGCAATAGTTGCCACATCTTCTTGGCTGCCTAATAGTCGCTCGACGGCTTCCTTTGCTTTGTCTTTGGATATATGAAGCGTCTCATAAAGGCTGTCATCAATTTCTTGAGGGCTACCAGCCAGTAAACCGTGAGAGGCTAGTAAGTGCTGAGTCAGTTGTAATAAACAGGCATATTGAGCATGTTCATCAGCCGATACGGGATTTTTTTGATGACGTAATGCGCTAATAACTTCTTCTGGCATATTCCATACAGACATTAATTGCCCACCAATTTGCTCGCGGGTGATGCCCAGTAAAAAATGTTCAATATAGGCTGAATCTAAATGCCGATTGGCTTCAATGTAGCGGCACATCAACTTGAAGTGGGGTGGAAAAATATGCGCCAGCACTAAATAACCAAAGTTATGCAGTAAGCCCGATAAATAAGACAAACCAAAACTAGGGCGGTGTTTAGGCTCTATTTTGCTGATAACCGAGGTTGTTCCCAGTGCCATCCACATCGCTTGTTGCCAATAAGGTGCATAGCCTTTTGGGTGATCGTCAGGAACTTTGAGGGTTTTTCCTAAAGCCAAGCCCATCGCTAAGTTCATCACCATATCAAAACCCAAGACGCGAATAATGGCATCGTGAACTGACTTTATTTTTCCTGGCGCATTATAAAAAGAACTCGATGCCCAGCTGACAACCTGAGCGGCAAGACTAGGATCACGTTCTATAATATCAGCCAATTCATCGGCACTGGCATCCGGATTTGCGCGAAGGTGGATAATATCTTGAGCGCTCTGAGGCAAAGGCGGCAGCTCTAAAGTATCTTCTAGGCGCTGCTTGATTCTTAACGAGGTGAATTTCTCAATAGCCTGATTGATTTGCGCTAAGTCTGAAGCGGGTTTGGAAATATTGCAATGAATCTGAGAAATGGGCACCACAAAACTCGCTACTTTTGCTTTTTTGGTTAATACACTAAAGGCATTTTTAGAGAGTTTGATTAGTTGCTCAGGTGTTTCTGCTTCGAGATATATTTCATCAAGTTCAAGAACTTGTTCATCGATAATCGCAGGCAACCCGGTGATATCTGGAATCGCCGGTAATTTTGTTAATTCATATTGTGCGATGACATTCGCCACATCTTCATCAGGAAGCGCTTCTAAGGTACGGCCAAATTTCTGATTTAAGGTATCGACGTCTAACATACCATTGGCAGGATAAATAACTTGAACACGACCAAGGACGTCACTCATCAGGAGCATTTTGATGATTTTGTCGTGGCTAATGTTCGCGCTTGCTACCACTTGCGGTTGCTCTGCCGAACTTAATTGGTCAGCGTTTTGTTCAAATACTTTGTTCACTAGGGCGGATATCATGGGTCTTAGCTCGTAATCGTTCATTTAGTTATCCTAAGTGTAGATCAAAGTGGCCAGAGAGCTTTTAATATTTCGTTCTAATATGTAAATGCCTTATAGATTATTTTAATAACCCGAGTATTACACTTCTCCATACTGTCTTCGACTCCCAATCCAGCGTTGTATCAATTGTTCACAAAGCTTGGTCTGGCTCAGCATGCTGGGCGCAATTTTTTTAAGCTCGGGTAGCCAGTCCTGGTCGCGTTGTAAATCGGCTAATTTGAAGTTGATCATACCGGTTTGTTTTGTACCCAGAACCTCACCTGGGCCACGTAATTCGAGATCTTTTTCTGCGATCACAAAACCATCATTGCTTTCACGCATGACCTTGAGTCGCTCTTTACCATTTGCAGATAAAGGCGGGTGGTACATCAAAGCACAATAGCTTTGTAAGCTTCCCCTGCCGACTCGACCTCTTAGCTGGTGAAGCTGTGCAAGCCCTAAACGTTCTGGGTTTTCAATAATAATCAAGCTGGCATTGGGAACGTCAACTCCCACCTCAATCACGGTCGTCGCAACCAAGACATCGATCTTGCCGGCCTTGAAAAAATCCATAATCAAGCTTTTATCTTTTGCCTTCATTCGACCATGCACTAAACCGACCACCAAACCTTCAAGTTGCTCCTGTAACCAGGCTAAGGTGTCTTCTGCTGCTTGGCACTGCAAGGCTTCAGAGTCTTCAATTAGCGTGCAGACCCAATAAGCCTGGCAGCCGCTTTGACAAGATTGCCGAACCCGATCAAGCATTTCTAAGCGTCTGGAATCTGGTATTGCAAAGGTTTCTATTTTCTGTCGACCGGGTGGCAGTTCATCAATCACCGAGGTGTCTAAATCGGCATAGGCGCTCATGGCTAAGGTCCGGGGAATTGGGGTTGCGGTCATAATCAGTTGGTGTGGAATCCAGCCATTCGCCAAGCCTTTATTTTTCAGGGAAAGGCGCTGATGGACACCAAAGCGATGCTGTTCATCAATAATGGCCAAGGCCAAGGAGTGAAATTCTACCTCATCCTGGAATAAGGCGTGCGTGCCAATAACGATATTCGCTTGGCCGGAACGAATCGCTTGCAAGCTGTTCTCTCGTGTTTTGCCTTTGGTTTTGCCGCTTAGCCAAGCAATATTGATAGGCGCTTTCTGATCAACTCGCAGTGACTCAAACCATTGTTGAAAATTACTTAAATGCTGCTCGGCAAGAATTTCGGTCGGCGCCATTAAGGCCACTTGAGCACCAGCTTCGATTATACGTAACGCCGCTAAGGCTGCGACCACGGTTTTACCTGAGCCGACATCGCCTTGCACCAAGCGCAACATGGGAATGCCGCGCGATAAATCCTGCTCAATTTCATTGACAACACGGCTTTGTGCAGCAGTTAGCGAAAAAGGTAATAATTCAAGAAATTCAGCACTGAGTGAGTGCTTTGAGGGAGTTTTACAGACTAAGGCCGGGTGCGCTTGAATACCTTGTCGAAGCTTGAGCAGGCTTAAATGATGCGCTAGTAGTTCTTCAACAATCAACCGGGATTGACAGATATGGCGACCTTCTAGCAGTGCTAATTGGTCGGCTTCAACAGGAGGTTGATGCAAGTAGTACAGGGCTTTTTTGAGTTCAGGTAATTGATAGGCAGAACGAACCTGTTCAGGTAACAGGTCTTGGACATCGCAGCGATCTAACCAGGCGAGTGCTTGTTGGCATAATGCTCGAATGCGTGCTTGTTGCAGGCCTTCGGTCGCAGGATAAACCGGCGTGAGTTTGTCCGGCGCTTTATTTTCATCGCCGGTCATCACAGAATACTCAGGGTGATAAAACTCGACACCTAGTTTACCGAGCCGGGCTTCACCATAGCAACGCAACATCGTACCTTTCATTAACTGACGGGCTTGTGCGGCGTTGAAATAATAAAAACGCAGGGTAACGGCGCCACTATCGTCACTTACTTTTACTTCGAGGCTACGTCGCCTGCCTTGAACCACCCGACTGCCTTCAACCTCAACCTCAAATAAACCCTGCATACCAGGTCGAAGCGAACTGACTGAATGAATTCGGGTCCGGTCTTCATAACGAAAGGGTAAATGAAACAGTAAGTCTTGAAGATTGTGAATATCTAACTTCGCCAAAGTCTCTGTTAGTTTTGCGCCCACGCCTTTTAATTGGCTGAGTTCAATTTCTGCAAGCGCTGGCATAAGTTAAGGCTCTCAAGTGTGTATCTATAGAATAGTATGAAGCTAGCTGACATCGTCTATTGGGAATGATATGTTCAGAGTCTACTAAGGTAAATAAAAAATCAATTACTTACTTACTTACTTACTTACTTACTTACTTACTTACTTACTTAAGAGTAAGTCTCATAAAGGCTTGGATAAAACATGCAAGGCAAAAGTATTTTAGTCGTGGGCTATGGGAAACTTGGACGGCGAGTTGCACACACTTTGTCAGAAAAGCATAAGGTGCTGGCATTGAAACGCAGCCCTATTGAGCCGGTCGATAAGCTAAACATGTGCTTTGCGGATGTAAGGCATGGCGATAGTTTGAAAGTTGTTTTACATGATCATGTGACGCGTGGAGTCGACTATCTAATTTACTGCCTTAGCTCAAGTGAGCGCTCGGAACAAGCTTATCGAGATGCCTATTTAATCGGCCTAAAAAATGTACTCGCCAGTTTGCCAGACGCACATTCACTAAAACATATTATTTTTATTTCAAGCACCAGTGTTTATCATCAAGAACATGGCGAGAAAGTGAATGAAAATAGTCCTTGCTTACCCCGTAATTTTTCCGGGAAAGTCTTACTTGAAGCAGAGTCCTATATTAAAAGTTTAAATATTGCGTCGACGGCTATTCGTTTTAGCGGTATTTATGGTGGTAGTCGAAGTCGTTTAATAGATCAGGTGAAACATGCACTGGAATTCGGTGAAGTATTAGTCGCGGCGCCGGGTTATACCAATCGAATTCACGAAGATGATTGTGTGGGTTTTATTTGTCATCTGGTTGATTTGCTGGATAACAAGCAAGCGCTTGAAGCGTGTTATATCGGGACAGATTCTTGCCCTGTTGAGCAAGCTGAGGTTTATCAGTTTATCGCGTCTCAATTGCAGGATTCGGATGGCAGTAAGCAAACCAGCTCAGTCAGTATTGAAACAACAGACTCGGCTAACTCCAAGCGACGCGCAGGGAGTAAGCGTTGCCAGAATGAAGGCATGAAGCAAAGTGCTTATGCATTAAAATATGCATCCTATAAAGAAGGGTATGCAGCAGCCTTGAAAGCAAATAAATAAAGCAGCACTAGCTTGCTTGGCAGCCTTAACTTTAACTTTTCTTTGCCCTTGGAAGCTTGAATGTAATGCTAGTCATTGTTTGCTGTTAAGCAATCTTCTTAAGTTCTATTTCTTGATGAGCAATATACTCGTCATAAGTTCCCTGGAAATCGATAATCTCTTGATCTTTGATCTCGATAATGCGCGTCGCAAGTGAAGATACAAACTCTCTATCATGGCTGACAAATATCAGGGTGCCATCAAACCTTTTCAAGGCTTCGTTCAAAGCTTCAATCGCTTCCATATCCATATGATTCGTCGGCTCATCCATAATAAGCACATTCATGTCCATCATCATCAACTTGGCAAACAACAGACGATTTTTTTCGCCACCAGAGCAGACTTTGGCTTTCTTGTTTATGTCATCTTCTGTAAATAATATACGGCCTAACATGGCACGCACCATCAGGTCGTTATGTTTGGCTGTTTTCCACTGCGACATCCAATCAAACAGATTAAGCTCATTATCAAAATCAGCTGTGCTATCTTGAGGGCAATAGCCGAAAACGGCATTTTCTGCCCATTTAATGTCGCCGACATTCGCTTGAAGCTCATTGACTAAACAGCGAAGGAAGGTCGATTTACCAACACCGTTCTCTCCAATAATGGCAAGTTTGGCACCTGCTTCCAGGATAAGATTGCCTTTTGCAAATAAGGTCTCATCTTCAAAACCATGCGATAAATCTTCTAGAATCAATGCTTGTCGATGCAACTTCTTATCTTGCTTGAAGCTAATGGAAGGGCTCATTCGACTCGAATTCTTTACCTCATCCAGTTTGATTTTATCCATTTTTTTGGCGCGCGATGTGGCTAGTTTTGCCTTGGAAGCATTGGCAGAAAAGCGATTCACAAAGGCTTGCAGTTCGTCTATTTCAGCGCTTTTCTTGGCATTTTCAGTTAATAACTGTTCCTGAATTAAGCTAGAAGCTGCCACAAACGCTTCGTAGTTACCCGGGTAAATGCGTAGTTCGCCATAATCGATATCGGCCATATGGGTGCACACAGAATTTAAGAAGTGTCGATCGTGGGAAATGATGATCATGGTCGACTTTCGCTCATTCAGAATATCTGCCAACCAATTGATGGTATGAATATCCAGGTTGTTGGTCGGCTCATCCAATAACAAAATATCCGGATTTGCAAAAAGTGCTTGCGCAAGTAACACTCGTAGCTTCCAACCGGGAGCGACTTGCGCCATTAAGCCAAAATGGAATTCTTCTTCTATACCAGCGGCTAATAATATTTCACCTGCCCTGCTTTCAGCGCTGTAGCCATCCATTTCGGCGAATTCAGTTTCTAGATTGGCAACCTTCATACCGTCGTCTTCCGACATTTCGGGCAGGTTGTAGATTCGATCACGTTCCTGCTTTACTTTCCACAAGGCTGTATCACCCATTATAACGGTATCTACAACGGTATATTTCTCGAAAGCAAACTGATCCTGACTAAGTACACCGACTTTTTGACCTAGCGTAATAGACACGTTACCTGAAGTCGGTGTTAGTGTGCCGCTCAGGATTTTCATAAAGGTAGACTTACCGCAGCCATTGGCACCGATAAGACCATAACGATTGCCGTTACCAAATTTAGCTGAAATGTTTTCGAACAAAGGTTCAGCACCAAACTGCATGGTGATGTTAGCGGTAGAAATCAAAAGAAAGCCTCAAAAAAATTAAGTAATGCTGGCTCAGCAGATAGTCGCTTGGAAAGTAAATTCCGAAGACCAGTAAGATGAACATTTGCGGGCGCGAACTATAAAGAGTTGGCGTTAAAAAGTCGAGCTGAATTGACTAAAAAATAGACAGAATTTATGAAGGTTTGAATCTGCTAGCGTCGAATTTTCATTTTTATATGAGCTTCTATAGGTATTTTCGATGGCTCTTAATGACATATATCATGAATGCTTGAGGAATTAAGCTTTGTAGACTGCTATGCTAAAAACGTGAACGCGAGTCATGTTTTTATATTCAGGAGTAAATGAGTGCTATTTAGAAGAAAACAAGCAAATGACTTAGTTGATGTCGAAAACCGCATGAACAAGGCCATTAATTATTCTCAATGGTGTGAGGCAACACGTGAGCATGATGTCTTATCGGGTGCGGCAGATTGGCAGAAAACTGAGGAAACAAATTTATATGACCATAGACAAATCCGTCATCGCTTAGACACACTGCGTTTACATCGCAGAAACAATGATAATCACAGTTTATTATTTACCCTCAATGAGGGCATTCATGGCAACATGGGGGGCATGGGTAAGATCGAACTTTACCAGCATGCCAAGCATGGCACCAAACATCTTATTGAAGAATATGTCGAAGAAATCGTCAGCGCCCTGCAACATATTGCGCAGCTGGATGGACATGAAATCAGCTTGGACGAAAAACTCGATTTTTTTCATCGTGCTAGCTTATGCTATGGCCGAACGGCTTTAATGCTGAGCGGTGGTGGCACGCTGGGACATTTTCATATTGGCGTCGTAAAAGCCTTATTAGAGCAAGACTTATTACCCAGTGTGATTTCAGGCGCGAGTGCCGGTTCAGTGGTCACGGCTATTTTTGGTACGCATACCAATCCAGAACTTATCGAACTTATCCAGCCGGTTAGATTACTGGCTGAAGCAAAAAAGAATGCTGGCTGGCTGAAAAAACTACTCTATGGCAAAAAGCAGAGAGCCGATATTAAAGACTTTGAAAGTTTGGTTTTAAATAGACTCGTTCCTGATTTAACCTTCCAGGAAGCTTATGAACTGACGGGTCGACGTATTAATATTTCCATCGCACCTGCTGAGTTACATCAAACCTCGCGGTTACTGAATGCGATTACTTCCCCCAATGTTTATATCCGAACGGCGGTATTAGCTTCTTGTGCGGTGCCAGGCATTTATCCCTCAGTCATGCTGGAAGCCAAAAATGAGCGGGGTGAGCGTCAGCCTTATTTGCCTACTCGTCGCTGGATAGATGGTTCTTTCAGTGATGACTTGCCAGCAAAACGTTTATCTCGGTTATATGATGTAAATCATTATATTGGAAGTTTAATTAACCCTATCGTCTTGTTTAGTAAGGATGGATGGGAAAATACCCGTATCCCGGGTTGGCTACGCTGGTTTACACATAAAAGCGCACACCGTATTGCAAAAGCAACCAGTACGCTGAGCCAGAAATATACCCCAGAATGGACGCGTTTTAATGTAATGATGAATACCATCGCCTCTGTTTTGAAGCAGGAATATAGTGCGAACATCAGTGTTTATCCTGATTTTCGTGAATTTGACTTGCGCCAAATACTCAGCCCGCTCGACGAAGAAGAATTGCTAGCATTAGTCAGGCAGGGAGAGCTGGCTGCATGGTCTAAAATGGAGCGGATTCGGATTACCAGCAAAATAGAAGGTACGCTTGATAAGATTTTAGAACAGTATGGCGAGCAAGAGTTAAGGCATGTAAAAAGAACAAAGATATCCGTTAAAGAGAGATCCTCAAGTAAAGCAAGTAAAGCAAGCAAAACAAAAAAAATAACCAAAACAATCAGGGTGTGACAAAGCTTGGATTAAACTCAGCAGCCCCGGCTGGTATGTCGTCGTCACTCTTTGTCATGCTTAATGTTAGCCCTTAATTTGTTTGTACAGCTCATGGTAGCGTTTCGATGTCTGGGAAATTTCGAACTTGGGTAAAATTTCTTTCGCGGCAGATTGTAATTGCTCTCTTAAGCCCTGATCATTTGCTAAACGCTCAATAGCTGAGGCTAGTTCTTGAGCGTTTCCTGGTTCTATTAAAATACCCGTTTTTTCATTTTCGATTATATCTGGAATACCGCCTGTATTGCTGGCAATAACGGGTAATCCGGCGGCCATCGCTTCGAGAATGACAGAGCCAAGACCTTCTTTGTATGACGGGTGAATCAGTAGGTTTGCTGAAGCAAACCAAGTCCCCATATCTTGTTGTGTACTCATAAAGAAAACATTATGTAATGCTTCAGCTTGGTTTCTTAAGTCCACTTCTTGTGGGCCGCTTCCCAAGAGTAAAAAATGTACTGGGCTATTTTTCTCTTGCAAAATTCTGGCAGCATTTAAGGTGACATCGAAGCCTTTATGTTTTTCAAGGCTTGTTGCATGCATCACTAAAAATTTATAGGCATGAGAAGACCAGATTTGATCCACTTTATTTTGGTTAAGCGGGTAGGTCACCGGGGAACTAGGTATTTTGACACACTTCTTATGACTAAACTTTGCTTTTAGAGCATTAACGATACTGGTGCTTAAGCCGACTAAGGCGTGTGCATTTTCGTAGGCTTTAGTAGAAAAATATTTATTTAAAACGGCCTTATCATGTCTATGAGTGATGATGTAAGGGCTGCCATACTTAAGGTTTTGCATGTAAGCCCATTTTGCACCTTGCTCGTCATGTGCGTGAAAGAGCTCACACTGTTTGTTTAACTTTGCTGACTGCTTAGTGAAACTGCTTCTTGTCCCAATTAACTTACAGGGAAGCTTTCCAACTTCTTTCTCAAAAGCACTGTTATGTCTCGCGACGATGGTGAGCTTATAGCCCTCTCTTAATTGCTGTTTGATTAAGAGAAGAGTTTGTCTCTCGCTACCGCTAAATCGGCGAGATAGATTGATATGGCATACTTTCATGATAGGAATGTTTCTTGAAATAAGAGGTATTCAGTTTGTTTGGCGACGGTACTTAGGTTTAATGTTTTACAAAGCATTAATATTGTAGAAAAACTTAATAAGGGTAAATACGCTATTTGATGCATGAAGTCACTCACTTGACTGTCTTAATGTAGGGTTTACTGCGGTATAGCCATTAATTTAACGACTATCATTCATTCCTTGCGCAGGTATTCTGTAATAAAAAGAGAAGGATTATGCAGTGACAGGCTAAGGATGTAAAATGAAGTCTTTTGTGAAGTCGAGAAATTCAGTTTTCAGTTTTCAGTTTTCAGTTTTTTGTTTTTTGCTGGCTTCCGAGATTTTTATGTATCTGATAGGTCAATGTAGACAATGACGTTTAAATCCAAACTACGAGCATATGCTTGGTTCATGCTCATCAATTCCTTTTTATGTGTATTAGTGGCTACGCGTTATTTTGCTTTTTTACCTGAATTTCCTTCTGAAGCCCTTGCTCAGGTATTTTTAATGAGTGGTACCTTGTCCCAAATGGCCTTGCTATCTTTCCTGATAGGTCTATTGGTAAGTCCTGTTTTGTTTTTGCCTAAAAAACTCAGAAAGTTAGCCTTGGCGCTCATTGCTTCATCTGGTTTAGGCTTATTAGTTATCGATACGATGGTGTTTGCCCAGTATCGTTTCCATTTAAATCTTGCTGTTTTAGACATGATCTTCTCGGGTCAGATTGTCAGCTTTCCTATTGAAACCTGGGTGAGTGTGATTATTGCTGCACTTGCTTTATTTATCTTCCAGTTAGTTCTAGTGTCGCATCTGGAAAAATCGCCTGCGTATACCCAGCATGGCTGGGGGCGAAGATTGGCGGTGACCCTGTTTGCTGCCTTATTAATTACCAATGGTATTCATGTTTGGGCGGCGGCCAATGCTTTTCAGCCGGTTACCATGATAAAACGTTATTTGCCATTATTTCAGCCTGCGACAGCAAATAGTTTTATGCGTAAACATGGATGGATTGATGAAGAGGCTATTGCTCGGCAAAAAGCAATGAGTCTGGATCGAGATAGTGATTTAAATTATCCGCTTGAAAACATTCAGGCAGAACCGCTAGAAAAACCTATCAATATTATGATGATCGTAGTCGATTCATGGAGAGTAGATACCTTTAATGCAGATAACACGCCAAATATGTGGGAATTTGCCCAGAATGGAAAAACTCTGAATGAGCATTTGTCATCAGGTAATGCCACGAGAATGGGGATATTTGGATTATTCTATGGTTTACCGGGCACCTATTGGCATAGCTTTTTGGTGAATATGCAGTCTCCTGTATTGATGGATCGACTAAAGGAACTGAATTATAACTTAGGTATTTTTGCCGCAGCGCAGCTTCGATCTCCTGAATTTGATAAGACGGTTTTTTCAGGTATTAAAAACCTACGTGTGCAGTCAGAAGGCAATTCTGCGCCAGAAAGAGATTTAGATTTAACCAATGATTGGTTGGCATGGTTTGACCAGCAAGATGCTACTCATCCGAGCTTTTCATTCTTATTCTACGATTCTCCTCATGCTTATGATTTCCCGGAAGACTATGCGCATCGTTATGAGCCTATGTTAGAGGTGGTGAATTATTTGAAATTTGATAATGAAACCGACCCTGAGCCTTTCTTTAATCGCTACAAGACCAGCGTGCATTATGTCGACTCCTTGGTGAAAAGAGTGCTCGATAAGCTGAAAGAAAAAGGCGAGCTAGAAAATACCCTGGTAATCATAACTGGTGACCACGGTCAGGAGATGAATGATAATAAGCTTAATTTCTGGGGGCATAACAGCAATTTCACCCGGCCTCAAGTACAGGTGCCATTTGTTTTGGTGGGCCCAGAAGTCAACACGAAAGAGCCTTTGACTGTTGAGCGCGTCACTAGTCATTATGATGTAGCGCCTACCTTGCTAAAAAACTATTTAGGTGTGAGCTCTGAAATCAAAAACTATTCAATTGGTCTCGACCTATTCGCAGAACCAATTGAGCGTGATTGGCTATTGGTCTCAAAGTATAGTGGTTATGCGGTTCTGACTAACAATACCATTTTAGAGGTGGGAGCGACCGGCCAATATGAGTTATTGGATCCGACCAACCGGGAATTGAAGAATCAATCTCCGAATTTTAAGCAGCTACAGCAAGCATTAGAGCAAATAAGTAGATTTCGAAAATAAAAATGAATGAAATAAAAAAGGAAAATGAAATGACTGTATTGACGCGTTCTGAAAAAATGCATCCGCTCTTATCTTATATAAGAGTCTTGTTTATTGTATTTCTAGGTTCATCTTTAGCCTGGGCTGATGGTGTTTCTTCGAAGCTATCTTCACTGGAAATCACTAATCTTCAACATCCATTAGAAAATATCTATGCGAGTGGCCAGCCCGCGGAAGAGTCATTTTCAGCTTTGGCGCAAGCCGGTATTCAAGTAATTGTTAATCTTCGGCCTCAGGTAGAACAAGATTGGAATGAACAAGCTGTCGTTGAATCTTTAGGTATGCGCTATATTAATCTTCCTATTGCAGGATCCGGTGGGGTGACCCATGATAATGCTAAAAAGTTGGCAGTTATTTTGGCTGAACTGGAGGGCAAGCAAGTGCTTGTTCATTGTTCATCAGGTAATCGAGTGGGTGCCTTGACAGCATTAAACTCATTTGAAAAAAATGACGGTGACCTGAATGCTGCGATTGATGAGGGTAAAAAATGGGGTTTAACGGCGCTTGAGCCTTTCGTTCGGGAAAAACTGAGCAAATAATATCAGCACCCAATATTCAAATTCTTAACTTCTTGTTTACCTAGAGGGATTTTTTTGTCTGCTAATCATAAACATAATGTGATGCTTCAGGGTTCATTCTCTCGATCCTCGATCGAAGCCCAGCAACAAAATCTTTCTAAAGTTAGCCGTTTCCTGTTTATGAGATTCGAGCCTGAATTAGAAGCGGCTTTTGAACAGTTTCGGTATCAGCGTTTAGCGAAACGTATACCCGTTATTAGTATCACAGGAATTGTTTTATTTTCAGTTTTTTCTATTCTTGACTTCTTCTCACTTCCACAAGCTGTTTACCAACTAAGTATTCCCCTTCGCTTATTTTTGATTTGTCCATTAATTGGACTGGTTATGTTCTTGGCAGCGAAGCAGCTTAGTTCAAGGCGCTTTTTTCAGGTTTATTTTAGTGTTTACCTAATAGCGGGCTTATTGATTATTGGCATTATTTATCTATCAGATGTCTATGGTCATTTTTTGCCCTATGATGGCATTCTTCTTCATCTTGTCTTTGGCTATTTTTTAATGAGTTTGCCCTATAGATTAGCTATGTATGGTGGCTTATTTATTTCGCTGGTTTATTTGATTATGTCATGGCAGATGAATTTGTCTTTAGAACAGCTAGCTTCTAACAGCATCTTTATTATCAGTTTTAATTTTATTGGTGCCATTGGCAGCTACATGCAAGAAAGAGCAAGACGCTTTTTGTTTTTAAATGAAGCCTTAGTTTCATTAGCGAAAGCCAAAGATAAGCAGGAAATTGCTTCTAAAACTCGCTTAGTGGCGACGGCAAGCCACGATCTAAGGCAACCGCTTCATGCCATGCATTTATTAATTGAAACACTGGAAGATCAACTACCTGAGGGTGAGCAGAAAGGTATCGTGAAATCTCTGGATATCTCTATCAAACAATTAAGCCAGTTATTAAATACCCTTCTTGATATATCCAAATTAAATGCAGGCATTGTTGAACCAAGACTTGAAACGACTAATTTGGCAGAAAAGATTTCAATGTTTTGCCAAGAACAGTCTTTACGCTTAAAGGAGTCACAACTTTCTATCTCTTATGCGGGAAGTGACCGTGTATTTGTTAAACTTGACCCGCTGCTTTTTGAGCGGATTATACGTAATGTGATGGAGAATATTTTTGTCCATGCCAAGGCAACAGAAGTGACATTTTCCTGGAAGGTCGAGAATAATAAAGCGCGCTTGGATATTGTTGATAATGGCAAGGGTATTGCGGAAGAGGATTTAAAAATAATTTTTGAAGAGTTTCAACAGTCAGGAGATACCGCAAAAACAGGAATGGGCTTAGGCTTAACGATTGTGAAACAGTTAGCCGAACTGCAAGGTATAGAGTATGGCTTAGTTTCCGAAGTCGGAAAGGGTTCATGTTTTTGGTTTAATATGGCCTTAGCTGAATATCAAAATAAATTACATCTTGAGACCCTAGCCAAGCTGACTATTATCAAAAAAATATCTTCAAACTATGCTCAGGCATGGGCAGATCAGATTAAAACCTGGGCTTATGATGTGACTCTGCTGCCTCTGGGTTTGAATATGATGACGGAGCATATTCGAAGAGTATTAGTTAAGGAGTCTCAAATACTGATTTGGGATGCAAGTGATGAAGCTGATATCAATAAAGTTTTAGAGCAACTTCAAGCTCTTCAAGCGGGATTTTTCTTTTCTTTAGCTTTTGTGATTGTGACGGAAACAGACATCAAGCGAATACCCGTCATTGAAAACCTGATTTTTGAAGTCGTTAGTCCAAGTATTCGACCCGCTAAACTCAGGCTTATAATAGAGCATCTAGCAAAAGAGATTTAACTCTCGACCAACCCCAATTCAATCGCGACACGTGCACATTCAGTTCTATTATGGACCTTAAGTTCTGAAAATAAGCATTTCATATAGCTTTTAACCGTGTGCTCAGACACATTTAGAAGTTGGCAAATGCGTTTATTCGGTAAGCCTTCAGCCACCAGTTTCAGTACCTCCAGTTGTCTTGGTGTAAAAGAGGGTGTGTTCATGCTCTCTGAACTTAACGGAGGAGAATAAAATTCTGGCCAGAAATATTCGCCCTTAAGAATTTTATTAATCGCGAGGATGATATCTTCACTTCGACTGGCTTTGGAAATGAAGCCGCTTGCACCGGCTAAAAGTGAGCGATGCACGTCTTTAGACTCTTCAGATGCCGAAAGAATAACTGCCGGAATAAAAATTTTTTTAATCGACAGGTAGCGTAAAACGGATAAGCCTCCCCCATCAGGTAAGGATAAGTCCAGTAGTACGAGGTCAAAATCCGGGTTTTTCTCAAGTAAATCTATCGCGTCAGCAGTGCTATTTACACTGGTTAACGAAAGAGGGTCACCAAGCTTTCTTAAAATATAAGACAAACCTTCCAAATAGACAGGATGATCTTCAACGACGAGAAGCTTAAGTGCCTCTTGATTAGATGCGTCAAGCAAAGGCTGCATATATGAATACTTTTTTATATTTATAATTATGTTACTGCCTGCTTATTATTAAAAATTTGCTAGGCAAATAGCAAGTGTTGCTTGTCTATAATTTGAACAAGGTAGGAAAAAGGAACATCATTTTTTAAGCTTATCTATTTCTAGATAAAAAATCGGCCAAACTTCAATCGATACGATGTGGGGCTAATTTGACATGTAAAACGTGTCTGCCAGCGAGAACAATTTCACCCTGATAGCGATCTTCTCCATTGGCCGTAAAGTCAAATTGATAGGTTCTGGATAAATACAGGCGCCCTCTTGAATTGCGTACAGGTTTCAGTGCTTTTAAGGCAACGGATTCGTCTAATAGGGCTAAATCTAGATTTTTACAGTATTTAGTGGCCTCAAGAAGTGCTAATTGCTTCAAGTCTCGTGCTCGAAGCCAGTACATGACGCCTAAGAATATAAGTGCAGTTAAAAAAATGGATCGAAGTGACATAGCAATTTCTCAACAAAGCTAAGTAGTTTATTTAAGCAGGCCTACCATATCAGTATTTTGTCGGTGGGGCATAAAATTGTCCGCAAATTGTAGTTTAAGTTTGTCCGTTTGTTTACTTCCAGATTAATGAGAGATTAATGAGAGATTAGTAAATTGTAGAAATGTAAGTCTTCATTAGTGACAACCTGATGCCATTACCGCCGTGACGTGATCTAATGGATCTGACCAGCCGAGTTAAGAGATAATGACCTTAACTGGAGATAGCTATTTTGAAGCCACGTGAGCAGAAGCATCGAAGAATTTAGGTCTTAATCTGAATGTACTGGATCGTTGGGTCAAAAAGTTTGAAGATGGTGATGGTCAGGCTTGTCACTGCTGAAATTAACTTAGCAAGGGGTTTAGATGAATATCGCATATTTTGGTGATGATTTTTTTATACATTGTTTTTATGTTTTGCAGAAATTCGGTCATAACATATCTTGTGTATTCGTCTGTGATGAAGATGGATATGGATATGGGAATAAATTGCTCTCACTAGCGAAAGCTAAGAACATTCCCGTATTCACCCATAAAATAGAAGATGGCTTTTTAGATAAAGTAATTCAAGAAGACAAAATAGATTTGGTTTTTTCGGCGGGCTACTGCCGTAAAATTCAGTTTGATTATGCGTCCCTTCCATCTATTAACATTCATCCAACTTTATTGCCCAATGGCAGAGGGCCTGACGCCGCTGCGTGGGTAAGCCTCAAATACCGCAACGACGCCGGCGTTACCTTTCATAAATTAAGTGATACTTTTGATGAAGGGGATATTGTATTCCAAAAGTCAGTGACGTTAATGGAGCAAGACGGTTGGGAAATGTATATGGCAAAGTTACAGATTGAAATAACCGGAGCTCTGTCAGTACTTCTTGAGAATTTTCCCGAGCTTTATTCTCGCTCAGTTAGCCAGGGATCCGGGAGTACTTGGCCATCGGCCACAGTCATTGATAGATTAATAAAGTGGGAAATGCCTCACAACGAAATTTATTCGATCGTAAAGGCTTTTGGACGATGGGGAGCGCTTACATTTCTCGATGATAGGTATTTGTTATTCAATGACGTGGAATTAAGTACCTATCAGCATGGTTTGCCAGCAGGAAAACTATTGAATGAAGATGGTTATGCTGTCACGATTTCGACCGGGGAAGGCATTGCATTGCTGGCCAAAAAAAATATTCTCAGAGAGATTGATACTGAGGAAGCGCTAAACCTCCGATTGATATGACACTTAATTGAAATAGGGTCACCGA
>TARA_R110001592_G_scaffold171325_1_pt1 | contig 20247 bp, 19 predicted proteins | sample TARA_R110001592 | Tara Oceans TARA_R110001592 (sample SAMEA4398387) | marine metagenome | biome: Polar Biome; feature: [SRF] surface water layer (ENVO:00010504); material: water (ENVO:00002006), including particulate matter (ENVO:01000060) such as... | depth 5 m | reverse complement strand
GAGAATTTATTTCTTTAGTGAACTGTTTATAATGCACTCGTTTCTTTTTTCACTTGAATGAATTAAAGGCTTATTATGTCTTACCCCCTTATACGAAATATATTATTCCGTCTGCCAGCAGAAACTTCGCATGACTTATCGTTAGATTGGATGAGTGCAGCGCATAGATTAAAACTTCTGACCCCTTTTGTTCATTCAATACCTAACGATCCTTGTAAGGTTATGGGTATACATTTTCCTAATCGAGTGGGTTTAGCTGCTGGTTTGGATAAAAATGCAGATCACATGGATGCATTGGGTGCGCTTGGTTTTGGTTTTATTGAGGTGGGAACAGTTACTCCTAGACCCCAGCCAGGTAACCCTAAGCCAAGACTTTTTCGGCTTATTGATGAAAAAGCGATTATTAATCGCATGGGCTTTAATAATAAAGGCATAGATCATCTTATTGAAAGGGTGAAGAGAAGTCATTTTTCTGGTCCTATTGGTATTAATATTGGTAAAAACTTCGATACCCCGGTAGAAAATGCTAATTCAGATTATTTGCATGGCTTAAGGGCTGCATATCCACATGCTACTTACATTACAGTCAATGTATCTTCTCCTAATACTCCTGGTTTGCGTAGCTTGCAGTTTGGTGACTCTCTGAATAGTTTGCTTGATGTGCTTAAAGAGCAGCAAGCATTACTAGCTAAGCAGTTTGGTCGATATGTACCAATTGTTATTAAGATTGCTCCTGATATGACAGACGAAGAGCTTGTGTTGGTAGGGGAGTCATTAAAGGCGAGAGAACTTGATGGTGTGATTGCAGGTAATACGACCTTAGATAGAGAGAGTGTGAAGGCATCACCATTTGCAAAAGAAGCGGGTGGTTTAAGTGGTGCGCCGCTTACGCAAAAATCTACTCATGTAATCAAGCAGCTAAAGTCAGTGCTAGGGGGCAGCTTACCTATTATTGGTGTAGGCGGTATTATGTCTGGCGAGCAGGCAGTTGAAAAAATTAATGCAGGAGCAAGTTTAGTTCAATTATATACAGGCTTCATTTATCAAGGACCTAGGCTGATTAGAGAGTGCGTAGAGTCAATAAGGTTTTCTGAGTAAATAAAAAAGGCTCGATAAGAGCCTTTTAAATTGGGTGGTCTGATAAACCACATTTGCCTCGCTTAGAGCGGGTATGTATTAAAATGGTTTATAGATGAATTAGGTGGATATGCCGGGTAGTTTATGTAGTCCTGAAACGCCAATTAATCCATCCCAGTTGTCTCCGCGACCTTCGCGCCAGCCACTTAGCCAGTTTTGTTTTGCTGATTCGGATGTATTAGGGCAGAGGGATTTAGATTTTCCTGAAACGCCTACTTGGTAGCCTTTGTTGAATGCGCGTTGCTCGATATCACGTTTTTGTCTTTTCATTCGTTATGAACCTCATGAACTTGCTGTATTATTTGTTAGATATTTTAAGTTCAGTTTTAACTGTCGAAATGAATACGTTTATATTGATTAAGACTTTATAAAAGTAAAACTGGACTAGCTACAAAAGGTCTTGCAAACTCCTGTTAGTTTTATGTGAATTAGAAATACATAAATCATGTTTTATGAAGCTAAATACGATTCCAGAACAATCATTTTCTTTTATTGAATCCTCTGAAGCCGTCTATGTAGTTAAGCGAATACTTTATCAAAAGTATATGATTTTATTTTTCTATAAGACGGGCTTTATATAGTACTTTGATCTAAAGAAATCTAAGTAACTGATTTTTAGCTATAAAATAGCAGCTATTTATTTGCAGTTTAATTTTTTCTATTTGTATGAGTTTGGTAAATGAATTTACAATCTGAACAGTTTCCTGTTTTCGTGACATGCCCTAAAGGCTTGCAATATGTTCTTGAGTCTGAATTAAAAAAGCTAGGTGTATCTCAGCTGAAAGCTACGCCATCAGGTGTTTCTGCTGAATTAGATAAGCAGGCTTTATATCGTATTTTGCTTTGGTCACGAATCGCTAATCGAGTCATTATTGAGCTTGGTTCAAAGAAAATTGACCAAGCAGATGATGTGTATGATTTAGCTAAAAGTATTGATTGGTCAGAACACTTTTCTGAAGAAAATACCTTCTCTGTTGAATTTCTAGGAACAAATGAAGTTATAAATCACACTTCATTTGGTGGTCTTCGTGTGAAGGATGCTGTTGTGGATCAGTTTCGCGACAAAACAGGTATTCGGCCAAATGTTGATCGAGATAAACCTCAAATAAGGATTTCGGGGCATCTCTATAGGGATAGATTGACCTTAGGTTTGGATCTGTCGGGTGAAAGCTTACATAGAAGAGGTTATAGGAACTTAACGGGTATAGCGCCTTTAAAGGAGAATCTGGCTGCTGGTTTGCTGGCTTTATCTGGATGGGGGTCTCGTTTTGATGCTAGTGCTAGCTTTGTTGATCCCATGTGTGGTTCAGGCACCTTATTAATCGAAGCAGCTATGATTGCTTGTAATAAAGCGCCTGCATTAGAAAGAGTAGAGTGGGGCTTCGATGCTTGGTTAAAGCATGATGCTCGAATATGGTCTGCACTTAAAAGTTCAGCAATCGATATCTTTGAGGAAGGTAAGAGTACTTATCAGGGACGAATTGTTGGTTTCGACTCGGATAATAAAGTAATGCAACGTGCTTGGGATAATATTAAGAAAGCAGGCTTTGAGCAGTTGATTCATGTCGAAAAGAAATCCTTAGAGGATTTTGTTTTATTTGAAAAAATGTCTACAGGTCTAATCTTAACAAATCCACCTTATGGTGCTCGTCTAGGTGAGGTAGAGGATTTAAAGTCTCTCTATCAGCTTATGGGGCAACAATTTGAAAGCCACTTATTGAATTGGCAGGCAGGCATCTTTACCGGTAATGATACCTTAGGCAGAAGTGTTGGTTGGAGAAGTTATAAACAATATAAACTATTAAATGGCGCGATTGAAAGCCAGTTATTATTGTTCGATTTAAAACCTGAAAATCGTTTTAAAGAAGCGTGGCAAAGTCCTGACCAGAAAATCCACTCCCCTGGTTATTGGCGTATTACACACGTAGAAAGAGCGCAGATGTTTAAAAACCGCTTGCAGAAAAATTTACGAATCACGGGTAAGTGGGCTAATAAAAATAAACTATCGTGCTATCGCTTATATGATGCTGATATGCCTGAGTTCTCTATGGCTATCGATATTTATCAGGATCAAAGATCAAATACTTGGTTTCATGTGCAGGAATACGCAGCACCAAAAACTATTGATAAAGAAAGTAGTATCGAAAGGTTGAGGGAAGCGCTTGCCGTATTGCAAGAATTTGCGGAAGAGAATTTTAAAACGCCATCAGAACAGATTATTTTAAAAAGAAGGGAGATGAAAAAAGGTACTAAGCAGTATGAGAAGCAGTCAAGCTCAAGTGACTTGTTAATTGTGCAAGAAGATAAAGCTAGCTTTTATGTAAATTTGAAAGACTATTTAGATACGGGTTTGTTTTTGGATCATAGGCCTATAAGAAGGTGGGTTTTTGAAAATGCAAAAGGAAAACGCTTTTTAAATTTATTTTGTTATACCGCGACTGTTTCTGTCCATGCTGCCTTGGGTGGTGCTGAAAGTTCGTTAAGTGTAGATATGTCAAAAACATATTTAGCTTGGGCGAAGGATAATTATGAATTAAATGATTTGACTCTTTCCAAGCATAAATTTGCACAAGAAGATTGCATTGAGTGGTTGAAAAAAGAATCAAGCGGTTCAGTGCGTGAATTAAAGTCATCAAAATATGATTTGATTTTTCTTGATCCTCCCAGTTTCTCAAATTCAAAACGAATGGAGGGGGTATTGGATATTCAAAGGGATCATGTTGAATTAATTGATGCGGCAATGGGCTTGCTAGATAAGGGTGGTCAGTTAGTTTTTTCAAATAACTTAAGAAAGTTTAAGCTGGATGATGAACTCGCAAATCGCTATAAAGTAAAAAATATTAGTAAGGCAACTATAGATAAGGACTTTGAAAGAAACCAATCAATTCATCAATGTTGGATTTTGGAATTTTAAATTAGGGCTTGTTTTGGCTGGGAATATTTTACTAAGGTCGTTGTTTAAAACTCGTACCTTAGTTGAGATCCTGCTTGATAAACCTTGATATTGGTGTCGGTATCTTTGATTAGGCGCCCGTATTCGAAGGCTAGGTACCAGTTATCATTAAGTTTATAGTCAAGTCCTAGCATCCAACTCATGCTGAATTTAGTTCCAAATAGGTCGTCATCTAGTGAGAATCTACTGGGTTGTATTGTTGATCTTTGACCGATCTGTTCGCCAGGAGGAGTTATGTCTCTGATTGTTTCGCGTCTGGTCATGTCTGCATCATAAAAAGAAACACCGCCTAATAAGTAGGCTGAGATGTTATCTGTGACAGGTATCGTTCCGCCTATATACCAATTAAAGTAATAATTGATGTTTATGTCTAAGATTTCATCGAGTGTGTCATCAACAACGCCTTTACCGAAACGAATCTCGGTTTTAAAGTTCTCAGTTATGTAGGTTCCGTAAGTGACAGCCAAGGCGTAAGTTTGAGCTGTTAAGGGAAATTCACGAATAACAATGCTTTCTTCTCTGTCTTCAAAGTCGATGCTGTCTGATAAGACAATTGGCAGGGAGACTGATCTAAACTCGTTTAAAACAATGCCGCCAGATATATATGTTTTGCCTTCCTTGGAGCTTGGTTTGGAAGGATCTGTTTGTGCGCTTGCTTGAATTGCTATTGAAAAAAATAAAATAGTAATGAGGGATTTGAAAAGCAAAGAAGTCACGGGAAATTGACGACACATCATCCTTAAATATACCTTGTGTGGTGACTAGCGATAAATACTAGGCGTATTAAATAGAAGCTAATACTTGCATGAGTTGCTTAAATCTGCGCTGATCAACGTCACAAATTGTTTAATTGGTGTTTGAAATTGTTACAAAAATTACAGGATTATGCGTATTTCTATAAAAGTTCTGGCATGTCGTTTACTGTAAAAATAAAGGCACGTACTCTGTCTTCTATTGATTCTGGATCCAATTGATATTCTCTGGCTATTTCGCTGCGTATAGATAGGATATTTTCAATGTTATGTCTTGGAAAAAGCTCATTCACTGTGGCGATTTCAAATCCAAGACTCTGTTCGTAGGTATCAAATAGTTTATCTAGTAAAGACTCGTCTTCATCTAAACCGTCGATATAGACAGTTTGACCGTCAAGATCTTCATTGAGCTCTCTTATAACATCTGGGCCGGAAACACCTTGATCATAAAGGTGATGTAGATCAACTCCAGGATCTATATTGTCCCATGGCTCCCACTCATCATCTGGAATAATTAATACAGATTTTAATTGGCCATCGGCTAAAGACCAAGAAATAGATATAGGGAATCCATTTTCGTCAGGTGTGCTGGCTTCAATATCAATAAATAACGGGAAGTTTTTTTGCATTATGTTCAATCTTAAAGTTAGGTTCATATATTTTAATTGATTTTATTGTACATCAGTACCAATAAAATTTAGTGTAATCGTTTTTATAATTAATTCGAGTTGATAATCGATCTATAAATAAAGCCTATTTTTAAACAGCAGTTTAGTTTTTTTAGGATTAACTCAAAACGAGGCTTTCTTTGAGAACAGAGCTTTGTTAGAATGCGCGCACTTTCAGAAGGACGTTCGTTTTTTTGGATGTTATGGTGACTTTCATTGGTTCCCACGCAATAATAAACCGCGAACCTGGTCAGACCCGGAAGGGAGCAGCCACAGCGGTCGACTTATGTGCCGAGGTGTAGCTGATGGAAGTCATCACCTTAAGTTCTGATTTTATCTCCAATGCAATTGATTCCTCAAAGTTGAAAATACTTGGCTCTTTATTGTGTCCTCATCTTGTCTCTCAGTGTAAGATATCCAACTTGATTCAATAGTAAGAAAGAAATATGAGCTATCAAGTTTTAGCCAGAAAGTGGCGCCCTCAAAATTTTAAACAAATGGTCGGTCAAGAGCATGTTCTCAAAGCTTTAATTAATGCTTTGGACAGTCAGCGATTGCACCACGCATATTTATTTACTGGTACTCGCGGAGTTGGTAAAACAACAATCGGTAGAATATTAGCCAAATGTTTGAGTTGTCACGATAAGATTACATCTGAACCCTGTGGCAAGTGTAATGCCTGTACTTCTATCGTAGAAGGTCGCTATGTTGATTTGATTGAGATCGATGCGGCTTCACGTACCAAAGTTGAAGATATGCGTGAGCTCTTGGAGAATGTCCAATATGCGCCAACCCAAGGTCGATTCAAGATATATTTAATAGATGAAGTGCATATGCTTTCGCAATCAAGCTTTAATGCGCTTTTGAAAACCTTAGAAGAACCACCAGAACACGTTAAGTTTCTATTTGCTACGACAGACCCGCAGAAGCTTCCAGTCACAATATTGTCTCGTTGTTTGCAGTTCAACTTGAAGAATATGTCTCCTGAAAAGATAGTGTCTCATTTGGCATTTGTGCTTAATGAAGAAAAGGTTGTATTTGAGGAGCCGGCTCTCTGGTCATTAGCGCTTGCTGCTGATGGTAGTATGCGTGATGCTTTAAGTTTAACTGATCAGGCCATCGCTTATGGAAATCATTCTTTAAGTGAGTCAGGTGTTAGTGCCATGCTTGGTACTGTTGATCAGAAAAAGGTTTATCGGATTCTTGATGCGCTAATTAGTAAAGATGCGCCAGCCATGTTTGCTGAAGTAAAAGGCTTGGCAGATTTCTCGCCAGATTATCGTTCAGTTTTAGCGACTATTTCATCTATATTGCATAGGGTTGCATTAGAGCAGGTAGTTCCTGGTTCGGCTGATAATTCAATGGGTGATATGGCGCAGGTTAGGCAGTACGCTAAAGTTTTGTGTACTGAAGATGTTCAGCTTTTTTATCAGATCGCCTTAACAAGTCGGCAGGATTTACATATTACACCGGATACTAAATCTGGTTTTGAGATGGCGTTATTAAGAATGCTAGCTTTCCAGCTTTCGCCTGTTGATCCAAATAATCGAGCTTTACTCGATTCCGAACAAAGTCTCGAAGCTAAGTCATCACAATCACATGATCAAGGTATTTCAGTTGCTGATTCAAGTGCCGCTAATTCTGAATATAGTGACTCTGATAGCGCTATCGAAAACTCCCCAATAATAGATGATACATATCACCAAGAAGGTGAAAATCAGATGTCTTCTGGTGAGGCAGACTCTTTAGCGTTCGAAGTATCAAATGATTTGGTTTCTTCGGAAGAGTTATCAGGTTCGCCCGATGCCTTAAGCATGGAGACTGAAAATACGCCAATAAATAATCGTGTTGATGATGCGTTTCAAATGGCGAGTGATGCTACTGACATCATTGCCTCCAATATCGAACTTCAAAACGATATACTTCCCGCAAATAGTGAACACAATGCATTTGAGGAAAGCGAAAAAAAAAATTTGAAGGAAGCGCATGATGCGATGCCTTCGGGTTGGAATGCTCAGATATTAGAATTAGATCTTTCGGGAATGACACTGAATTTTATGTTAAATAGTGTTGTCGAATTAGCTCAGCCTAATGTGAAAGTGTTTGTTGAATCTGGCCATTTTCGACTATTTAATGAAAATCATGAAAAACGAGTGCGTGAATCTTTACTTTCATATTTTAAAGATTTTTCTGACATTGAGTTTATTGATGGATTGTCAGAAAACCATGAAACACCCATGATGTGGCGTGAAAGAAAGTTGGAAGAAAAGAAGCTTAATGCCAAAGAATTAATATTCAATGATCCTTATGTGAAAGTGATTGTGAGTGAATTTCAGGCCAATCTGATTGAGCAAAGTATTCAGGCAGAAATTTAATTTATATAGATAATTTTTTTGATTAATTTGTTTATTTTAGAAGAGAGAATTATATGATCGGTGGAAATATGTCTGAGCTAATGAAGCAAGCTCAAAAAATGCAGGAACAGTTACAAAAGCAACAAGAAGCTATTTCAACAGCTGAGGTAACGGGTGAGTCTGGAGCAGGACTGGTCAAGGTTGTTATGACTGGCCGCCATGATGTTAAGCGAGTTCAGCTTGATGATGCGTTAATGTCTGAAGATAAAGAAATTTTGGAAGACTTACTCGCTGCTGCCGTTAATGATGCCGTTCGTAAGATTGAAGACAGTAATAAAAATTCCTTATCAGGTTTGGCTGAAGGTATGGGTTTTCCTCCTGGGTTTAAAATGCCATTTTAATTGAAGGTGTTTTTTCGCTTTTTTCGTTGTGAGAAGTAAAAATGAGTTTTGGCCCTATTGTTGATGAATTAATCGAATCATTAAAGATTTTGCCTGGCGTTGGACAAAAGTCAGCTCAAAGAATGGCTTTAATGCTGTTGGATGGAGAACGGCGGGGGTCGAAGAGATTAGTCAATGCCCTAGGCAATGCTATTGATAAAGTTGGGCAGTGCTCTAGTTGTCGCACAATCTCAGAGTTAGATGTGTGTCGCATCTGTTCAGATGATAAGCGCGATAGGCAGATTCTTTGTGTGGTTGAATCTCCAGCTGATTATCTAGCCATAGAACAGGCGCATCACTTTAAAGGTCTATACTTTGTATTAAGTGGTAGTTTATCTCCACTTGATGGAAAAGGACCAAATGAAATAGGTTTTCCAGAGCTTTTCAAAAGAGTTGATTCATTAGGTGTGAAAGAAATAATCGTAGCGACAAACCCTACTGTTGAGGGTGAGGCTACGGCGTATTATTTAGCTGATGTGTTTCGAGGGTCTCAAGTATTAATTACGCGTTTAGCGCATGGTATACCTCTTGGTGGCTCTTTAGGCTATATAGATGGGGGCACATTGAATCATGCTTTTTCTGGGCGTAAACCAATGACAGAAGAATCATAATGAATTTAGAAAGTGATAATATCGACAGTCCATCTTATACCTTAATTACCGAATCTGAACTTTTACCTGCTTTAGTGGTGCAATGGCAAAAAGCTAGCTTTTTAGCGATTGATACAGAGTTTATCCGTACGCATACTTTTTTTGCAGAGCCAGGCCTGATTCAAATAGCTGACAATGAAGGCGTTTATCTTCTTGATCCCGTCTCGCTGACAAATTTAAGTCTGTTAATACCTGTGCTCGAAAATCCAAACATTATAAAAATAATGCATTCCATGAATGAGGATGTTGGGCTTTTATTTCACTCTGTTGGCGCACAAATAAATCGTGTATTTGATACACAAATTGCAGCGACGTTTCTAGGTATAGGTGTTTCGCCTGGTTATCAGAATTTAGTCTTGGATGTTTTAAATGTTGAGTTAGATAAGGGGGAGACTCGTTCCGATTGGTTGCGGCGACCACTAACGCAAAGTCAGTTGCATTATGCTGCTTTAGACGTCATATATTTATTAAAACTTTATCAAGACCTTAAACCAAAATTAGAAAGAACGGGTTATTTTAATGCGATGTTTGAAGAGTCAGCCTTTTTAATTGAGCAGGTTTTCAGTGCTTGGTATCAGCCAGAAACAGCTTATTTGAAATTGAGGGGAGCTTGGGATTTACCTGAATCATCACAAAGTTTGCTTCAAGCACTTGTTGTCTGGAGAGATGAGACAGCGTTAAAAGAAAATATCCCTAAGCCTTGGGTTTTTAATGATGCTTCTCTGATCGAAATTGCGCGTTTAAAACCAAAAAATGTAATTGAGCTTAAATGTATAAAAGGCTTGCAAAGTAAGTCTTATCGTCAGTTTTCCGAACGTTTAATAACAATTGTCAATTCATTTGAATATAAAAAACAGTCTGACTTTCAATTTGTAGATGCCCCTGTAAAAGGTGATGAGCTAGTCTTGTATCGAAAGTTGAAAACTGTCATTGCGAATGTTTCCAAAGAAACTGGTATAGCCGCTCAATTGCTAGGGTCTAGAAAAATGCTAGAAAGTTTGGTGATTCATTGTCAGCGGAATAATAACCATGATTTTACCTTGGAATTTGACGGTTGGAGAAAGCAATTATTAGGGGTGAGGTTTCATAAGGTTCTATTTGGCGAGAATTGAATAACTTTTTCTTATCCTGGTTTAAAGCGTAGATGATGAAGAATTAAAAACTCTAAAGGTTTATAAATGACTGAATATACTTCGAATATAAAACGCTTTTGTTCTGTTTATAAATCGAGCAAGAGAAAAGAAATGTACCTCTATGTTGATCGTAAATATGATTTAAAAAAAATGCCTGAAGCATTAACACTTGTTTTTGGTGAGCCCTTACGTGTACTTGATATGATATTGACCCCAGAAAAAAAATTGGCGAGAGTTTCTGCAGAAAAGGTATTGAAAGCGATAGCTGATAAAGGTTTTTTCTTACAGATGCCACCTGTAGAGAATAATGATTTAGCCGGTGATCATCTAGCACCGAAAGATAGCCTTAATGGCTGATAGATCTAAACCGCAGGTTCTCTTTTGGGAGTCAAAAAAAATACAAGATTTTTCTCAAGATGAATGGGAGTCTTTATGTGATGGTTGTGGTAAATGTTGCCTGCAAAAGCTTCAAGATGAAGATACAGAAGAAATTCATTTCACCTGTATAAGCTGTCAGTTTTTAGATGAGCAGTCGTGTAGATGTAAGGTTTATGGCAATCGTTTTGAGCATTTACCCGAATGCTTAAATCTCACAAAAGAAAATTTGGAAAGTACTTTGCCTTGGCTTCCTAATACCTGTTCTTATAAATTAGTTTATCAAGAAAAGTCTTTACCCGTTTGGCATCACTTGATTTCAGGTAATAAAGAGACGATACATGTATTGAACCTTTCTGTCAGAGATAAGGTGGTCAGTGAGTTAGATGTTGATGAAGATGATTGGGAAGATTTTATTGTCGACATAGATAAATAGAAATTGAACTTAGGGGAATAAACTTGGAAAGTGCTTCTTATGCCATTGCATGGCTTTTATATTTGACCGGTGCTGTGGGTATTACGTTTGTCTGTTGGCGCATGACTAGACATATTAAACTTCGACGTACTAGAAGAAGTTTGCGTGCGCTTATCGCCGTCATTTTATTTACACCAATAAATATAGGGCAGTCTGGTATTTGGCTCGCTCCGGCTTACTTAGTCGGTGCTTATGATTGGGTTCTTGGTGAAGTGGATAGGGCTCAATTAGCGGGTATATTTATATTAGCAGCTTATGGGCTAGTGGTTTTAATGATTTTACTTGAGTCGGTTCTTCGTCGTTTATTTAATATGGAGTATGGAAAGTGAGTTCAATAAAGGCAGGCTTATATCGCCATTATAAAGGTGCTGATTATCAAGTTTATGGGCTAGTAAAACATAGCGAGACAGAAGAAGAGCTAGTGCTTTATAAAGCCTTGTACGGTGATTTCGGGCTTTGGGTCAGGCCATTAACTATGTTTACTGAAATGATTTCTAGAGATGGTAAGAGCGTTCCTCGATTTGAATTTATTAAGGATTTATCTGCTGAGTCAAAGAATTTTCCCTAGCTATATAAATGTATACTTTCTATTAAAGTTCCTCAAAAACAAACACTAAGCGTTAAAATTTAAGATAATACATTCAATTTCACATTGTTGTTATTGTAAAACCTGCTATAAATTATTTAAGTCATAGAAACTATCTGAAATTTGTGACGTTCTTATTTAATGTATTTATCAGGGGAATATATGTCTTTTCTTCGAAAACCAACCAGATTTTTTGCATTTACTTTATCTATAAAGAGTCGTTTTTTTAGATTGAATATGCTTGTCTTTATGTTGGTATTTTCTCAGCTAACCTTATCTGAAGCAGCTTCCTCTGAAACAGACAATAAACCCCAAAAAGCTGACATACGTCTGTTGATAGATATATCGGGCAGTATGAAGAAGAATGATCCTGCTAATTTAAGAATACCTTCCGTTGCTTTACTCACAGAATTAATTCCTGATGGCGATAAAGCCGGTGTTTGGACCTTTGGTCAGTGGGTGAATAATCTAGTTAAACGAAAAGTAGTAGATGATGATTGGCGCTTAGATGCTAAAGAACAATCTAAGAAGATTAACTCGGTGGCACTTTATACCAATATTGGTGCTGCTCTCGAAAAAGCTTCTGATGATTTCTATAAGCCAGGCACGGATTTTTCAAATACGCATTTCATTTTATTGACGGATGGAATGATCGATATCGACCGTGACTCATCAAAAAATGACGTTGAGCGTGAAAGAGTTTTAACAAAGGTCTTAAGTACCTTTAAAGAGCGTGGTGCAAAAATTCACGCGATTTCCTTATCAAAAAATGCTGACCAGTCGTTAATGGATAAGCTTGCAATTCAAACTGGTGGCCAATCTGCTATTGCTGAAAGCTCTGAAGATTTAACAAAAGTGTTTGTACAGGCACTTAATCAGGCAGTACCAAGTGAAGAGGTGCCGATTGAAGGCAATGAATTTGCAATCGATTCTAGTATTGAAGAATTTACAGCATTAATTTTTAGAGGAAGTGATGGCGTACCAACAGAAATAACGTCACCAGATAAAAGCGTCTATCAGTATGGAAAGACAGATGCAGATGTTAAATGGTTTCAAGATAGAGGCTACGACTTAATCACCATTACACGACCTCTGGAAGGAACTTGGAAAATAAAAGCCGATATTCAACCTGAGAGCAGGGTGACTGTCGTGAGTAATTTACAGCTAGATGTTAGTAAATTGCCAGCTAACTTTTTTGCAGGTGAACCGTTAAAAGTTGATGTGAGTTTTATAGAAGAAGGTAAACGGGTAGTTAATTCGGACTTTTTATCTTTATTAGATGTAGAGCTTCAATTAAAAACAGAAGAAGGTAAGTCAGCAGTTAAGGCCATGTCTGATCCTAAAAATCCACCTGTTGATGGGGTTTTTAGCGAATCAATTACAAAATTATCTAAAGTTGGTCAGTATGAAGTGACTGTCCTTGTAGATGGAAAGACATTTAAAAGAAGCAAGCGACAGGTTGTTAATTTACGAGCACCATTCGATTTTGAATTTTCAGTGAAGTCGGATGCAGCTATACCTTACTATGAATTGGTGGTAACGCCTTTAAATGACAGCATTATTATTGATGAGACTAGTATTTTCGTAAAAACAAAGTTTCCTGATAATACCAGTTTAATTAGTGCCGTAGAGATTGATAAAGACAACAATAGATGGGTTTTGCAGATCACGCCGGATAAAGGAGACGGTGTTTATGAGGTAACTGTAAAGGTTAAGTCTACAACGGTTACGGGTCAGGAATTTCAATTTAAACCTAAGCCATTTGAAGCAGAATTTCCAATACCGGTAGGCTCTTCAAATAAAATAGTATCAGTTAATGAAGAAGAGGAAGAGCCACAAGAAGAGCTGTTTTCTGAACCAGAAGCTAAGCCTGAGCTAGAAGCGAAAGCTGAACCAAAGGCAAAAATAGAGCCTGAGCCTGTTCAAGAGAAGGTGAAAGAAGAGGTACCTTCAGTTGAAGCTGTTGTTAAACCAGAGCTAATCGAGGAGGCACCCGAGGAAGAGCCTGTTGATGAAGAGACTGATTCCTTTTGGTGGGTTATTGGTAGCGCAATTGCTGGTGGATTATTGTTAGTTTCAGGCTTGGTTTTCTTTATTCTTAAAAAGCGTAAATCTAAAGATGAAGAGCTGCCGGGTGAAATTCTAAGTGATGCGGATATTGATGAATTAGAAGAAAAGCTTCCAGAAGAAATTCCTGTTGTTGATGAAGCTGCTTTCGATGAGCCAGAAGTTGAAGAAGAAATTCCTCAAGTGGACGACGATATAAGTGAAGATCTAGACTTTATGGAGGTGCCGATAGAAGAGGAGCTGGAAGTTGAAATAGAGGAAGAGCTAGAAGTTGCGCTTGATATTGAAGAGGAAGTTGAACCTGAACCTGAGGTCGGTCTCGATGTTGTGATTGATATTGAAGAGGAAGTTGAGCCTGAGAGTGGTCAGGACGTTACGCTTGATATTGAGGAGGAAGTTGAGTTAGAAGACGACTTGACAGTAGATTTGTCCTCTGATGACTTAAGTGAGGCATTAGATGAGCTTGAAGTGGCTGCCGAGACAGAAAATAAATTAGAGGCTGAATCTGAAGATCTAGACTTGGCTGATATTGCTCAAGCAATTGAAGAATCTGCTGATGAGCCAGTAGAGGCTTTAGATGAAGAAATTGAAAAAGCACTAGATATTAATAATGACGACGATGATGAAGAGTTTAATTTAGAAGACTTCGATATCGGAGATACTGATGATCTTCCTGATCCTGAAGAAAAGCCTAAATAATTGATGCTGTTATGAAAGTGTTATCTAGATCACTCATTTTACTATTTAAGCTTGCATGTCAGGAAATCAATTAATATAATGCGCGCCGTTGAAATTAATTTAACTTCCTGAAAAATATATTGTTTTCAGGATTGCCAGATAAAGCGGGAATAGCTCAGCTGGTAGAGCACAACCTTGCCAAGGTTGGGGTCGCGAGTTCGAATCTCGTTTCCCGCTCCATTCAAATCGATCACCTTAGATATATCTATTTTTTATATTAATTTTGTTTCCTCAACAAATGTTTATTTCATTAAGATGCTTTAAACTTAATTGAAGTTCAGGGTGATGCCACGTTGTATTAAAAATGTAGTTCATTATTTATACATTGCTCTTTTTTGAGTTGTGGTATAAGTCTGACAAGTTGGCGGAGGCCGTTTTAGACTACATTAGAGGTATAAACGAAAAATGAGCAGTTCTTGTTATGTGAGTGGGCTTTATTATTACCCTGTAAAGTCTTTAAAGGGTATTAGTTTAGAAAGTGCTGAAATTGATGAGTTTGGTATTCGATATGATCGTCGTTTCATGCTTATTGATGACAAGCATAAGTTCGTAACTCAAAGAACGCATCCCCTATTATCTCAGTTGAGCGTTACCACGAGTCTTTCTAGCTCTAATGACTTAAATACGATCAATATCCATTCTAAATCGTTTGGTATTTTAAGCTTTAACATGAATCAATTTAGTTTAGATGCAGACATCACCAATGTTGTAGTTTGGGGTGACTCTGTAGAGGCGGTCGTCCTAAAAAATAAGGAAACCCAATGCTTATCTGAATTTTTGGGCTTAAATGTGCGAATAGTTTATATGCCTGCTTCAAGTTTTAGGCAGATAGATCGGCAATATTATTCTGAAGATAAGCGAGTGAGCTTTGCGGATGGTTATCCTTTTTTACTTACTTCTGAAGCGTCATTAAAAGATTTAAATGCTAGGTTGGATCAAGCAGTTCCGATGTCTCGTTTTAGACCCAATATCGTGGTTTCTGGAGGTATGTCAGCTTATGCTGAAGATAACTGGAAAAGGCTTGTTATTGGGGATATTTCATTTGAGATGGTTAAGCCCTGCAGTCGGTGTGTGATGACAACTATAGATTCAAATGGTTTGAAATCAGTTGATAAAGAGCCCTTAAAAACATTGAGTCAATATCGTAAAAATGACTTTGGTATTTGTTTTGGTCAAAATTTGGTGCATTTATCAAAGGGTGAGATTCGAATAGGTGATGTCGTGACTTTCGAGTAGTCGTGAAAAAGTCTCAAACTGATTGAATCCTTGTAAGGCTTAGAATAATTCAACTTCATCTGTTGTTGAATCATTTGAATCTTTTTTGGCACTAAAGTGGTGTTGATAAATTTTTAAAGCTTCATCTACAGTAGCGCCACTCATAATATGTTGAAACATAATTCTTTCTTCTTCCATTGTATAATTTGACATAATGTTTTCTTGAAGTTTTGACCAAGCAGAAGGGTTGTATAGTTGGTTGGGGTCACTTACTAATCTGCTTAACCAGCTTAAATCTCTTTTTACATGATCAAGTCGCTGAGTTAACCGGTCGTAGAATTGAAAAGCTATAATTGCACTCATAGTTTTTTCATGAATTTCTTCGGTACTAACTCTAAATTTTTCTAATTCTTTTTTTTCCGATGATGTTGATTTGCTGTTATGTAAATCAAGTAGATTTTTAAGTTGGTTTGCTATGTAAGTAAATGACTGGGTAAGCTCAGTAACCGACTTTTCACCATCTGACATCGTAGACTCAACTTGAGACACAGCAAGCGTTAGCATGTTGATTGTTTCTCTGACTTGGCTCCAGTCTAAATCTGGTTGCTTGGCTGTCGATGGTCCTTTAGGTGCTTCTGGAATTTTATTCATTGTTAAAGCAAGGCTCCATAAGGTTTGATGATTGAAATAACTGTGGTTGTTCAATTATTTTATGCATAATGGCGACAATTATATTTCAGCTCTTTTGAGTTCTAAAAATATACGCCATAAAAATATTTTATCTCTTCAGTTGTTATGTTTATCAGTATTGTGCATCTAAATATGGTGTATTAATCATAGCCGATAAGCATTAATTGGCGAGTAGATTTCGTAAAAATAGACATAAAGAATGTAGGTATTATGAGTATTGTTCGACTAGAAAATGTATCACTCGCTTATGGGCATAGGCCTTTATTAGATAAGGTTAATTTTGCCATTGAAGATAAACAAAAGATTTGTTTATTAGGTAGGAACGGTGAAGGTAAGTCTTCATTAATGAACTTATTGATAAAATTTGCGTTGCCCGATTCAGGTGAAGTGAACTTTCAAAAGGGGGTGAAAATTGGAGCCCTTCCTCAGAGTTTACCTGAAGCAGATGATCGAAGTGTTTATGATGTGGTAGCCGAAGGCTTAGATGAATTAGGTCAATATCTTAGAGAATATCATACTTTATTGGATACTAACTTTGTTGATCCTAGCGGTGATCAAACTAAAGCACTAGAAAGAATGGAAAAGCTCCAAGACAAAATCGAGTCGCTTGATGGATGGACCTTTCAGCATAAAATAGAATCAATGCTAAAGCGTTTTGGATTATCGCCTGAGCAAAAAATGAAAGACTTATCAGGTGGTTGGAGGAGGCGAGTTCTACTTGCTAAATCATTAATTAATGAGCCAGATCTTTTGCTGTTAGATGAGCCAACCAACCATTTAGATATTGAAACTATTAAGTGGTTAGAGCTTCGTTTGCAGGAATTTAATGGCTCACTCTTATTTGTTAGTCATGATAGAGCTTTTGTGAAGGCACTAGCTTCTAACATTATTGAACTAGATAGGGGTAATTTGACCTCTTTTAATGGTGGCTATTCTGATTATCTGATAGCAAAACAAAAGTTGTTAGAAGATGAAGAACGACAAAATCAATTATTTGATAAGCGCTTATCTGAAGAAGAGGTTTGGATTCGGCAAGGAGTCAAGGCTCGACGAACGCGCAATGAAGGTAGGGTTAGGGCGCTTAAGGCGATGCGTGATACCTATAAGTCTAGATTAAATCAGCAAGGTAAGGTCGACATTAAAATTGCAGAAGCTGAAAAATCTGGCCGTTTAGTTGTTGAGGCTGAAAATGTTTCTCATGCATTTCCAAATGGTAGAAAAGTTATTGATAACTTCTCTATTACAGTGATGAGGGGGGATAGGATTGGTCTGATCGGTGCAAATGGTGCTGGTAAAACAACCTTGATTCGTATTTTGCTTGCCAAGCTAACGCCTTCAGAAGGTAGTGTTCGTCTAGGTTCGAAAGTTGAGGTTGCTTATTTTGATCAATTAAGAACAGGTCTGAATTTTGACCAAACTGTTTTTGAAAATGTTGCAGATGGGCATGACTTTGTTGAGATCAATGGAAAGGCTCGTCATGTGATGAGTTATTTGAATGATTTTCTATTTACTGCTGAAAGAGCAAGAACGCCGATTAAGGCCTTATCTGGTGGTGAGACCAATCGCTTGTTATTGGCAAAACTGTTCTCTAAGCCAGCTAATGTCATTGTTATGGATGAGCCTACTAACGACCTTGATGTTGATACATTAGAGTTACTAGAAGATAAATTGAGTGATTTTCAAGGGACTTTATTGGTAACAAGTCATGATCGTGATTTCTTGGATCAAGTTGTTACGACTACGCTTGTTTTTGAAGGCGCTGGTAAAGTAAATCAATATGTTGGTGGTTATCTGGATTGGGTCAGACAAACAGGCGGAGTCTTACCTGTTGAATCACAATTCGTAATTGATGATAAGGAAGAGTCTTCTGTTGAAGTTGTTGAGTTAGTTAAGAAGATGTCTTCGACAGTTAAAATAAGCGAAGATAAACCTAAAAAGTTAAGTTATAAGTTAAAGCTTGAGCTAGAGCAGTTGCCTCTTACTATTGAAAAGTTAGAAGCAGAACAGTTAGGTCTTCAAGAGTTAATCAATTCACCTGAGTTCTATAAAAATGATCACCAGGAGATTGAACGCATAAGCAAACAATTAGCTGATACTGAAGTATTGTTAAATTCAACAGTAGAGCGATGGTTAGAGTTAGAAGATGCGCAATCATAGCTCCCTAAATGTTATTTAAATCATTGTATATGTGAGAGTGAATTATTATGGGCCTATGGATTGCAATACTAATAACCCTAGCTGTTATGGGTTCAATACTTTGGATTAAGCCCTCACCACGAGAGCGGTTATTGATAGAGTATAGAAAAGCAGCTTTATCTAAAGGATTTAAAGTTAGGTTGTTGGATGCGAAAATGTCAAAGCAGCTATTTCCATGGATAGAGAATTACCGTCAATTCGTATTCTATGAAAAATCGTTGCCAGTGCGAGCAAAGCCGAAATCTCACAAGGCATTAGTTGTTAGGGTGAGTGTTGATCCAAACGCGCACGAAATAGATGCTATAGATCCTATAAGACAAGCTCTGGCAGCTAATTTAAGCTTTAAAGAGCTTCCTCAAACTGTCGAAGCAATTGTTATTTCGGTTTCTGGGATTTCTATCTTATGGCGGGAATGTTCAGATAAAAGGGAAGGAGACTTAAATCCTATCGATTTAATTGATCGTTTTTTTATAGAAAGTATTGCGCATAGTAAACTCTGGACGTAAAAAAACCAGGAATTTTCCTGGTTTAGTGTTCAGTCTAAAAATCTTGTTATTTGGCTTTTAATGCTTCTGTTAAATCACCGATGATCTTTTTAGAGTAAAGATTAACAATGAAATTCACTCGATTTTCATTGTAGTTTATGTACGATGATTTTATGAATTCCCACTTTGTGTGAGCAGAATCAAGTAGCTTGAATGTCGCTGGTTTTTCTTTTGCAAGATCCATTAGATTAACTAGCTGTTTATCAAATGCATTAGCAAGTTCATCAATCGTGATTTCCGTTGTGCTGTCTGCATATACCTGACTTACCGTAGAGGTAGATCTAGCTGAGTACTTTGTCATCATTAAACCAATGCTTACAGCCGCTTCACGGCTTAAATGAGTGAATTTAGTAGGTTTAATTGTTTCAGTTTTTAATAAACTTTGATAAAAGTTGGCGAGAGTATTATTTAATATAATATTTGCTCCTGCCATATCGCCAGCAAGTCTTAAATCTGGATATCCAGAGCGTTTCACTTCCTTAATGTTTTGTTTCAAAAGTTTTAAATATGCATTCCAATTACTATCAACTTTAGTGAACTCTTCTTCTGCAGGGGTACCCTTAGTTGCAGTATTTAAAGATGCAAATAAAGATTTAAGTTGATCCATGGAATCATTGATATCTACTAAATCTTTCTGGGCGCCTTGGTTAGCACTGAAATTGTAAAATCCATTAATGGAATAATAAGTATTAATTTGTGCATTAAATACGTCTTCAAGACTAGTTGATTCAGCTCTCGAATGGCTAGAAAATCCCAAACTTATACATAAAATAGAAAAAGCGAAGAACTGCATTGAAACTGTTAAGTAGTTGTAAATACGCGACATTCATTGACTCCCAATTAGGCAAAAACTTTATTTATATTTCTTGAGTGTAGTATTTAATCTTTAACATACAAGCAATTAGATCTTTACATGCTTTAAAAAAATACCGATCCATTAAATGTAGGATTTTATTTATACAAAGCGTTAGAATAGTAAGGCCTGAAATTCGCTTTTTTGGGTTTCTTTATTGATATAGATAGCTAGGAATTATGCTTTCGTTGAGTAAATCTCTATTTATAGCTTACTTTTGTGAATGCTGGTCACTATTCTTTGAATTTTGTAAAAACTATTAAATATCAATGAAATAAGATGCTTTTGATTTTTTAAAGAAAGATTATTTTGTGTTCTTTTGTCAATAATATTTGACAAATGACTCAAATTTTCTCATCGTTCGCATCTCGATAATTCAAACAAGCGTATGAATTTCGGAAAATCCCGCTTGAAAAACGG
>TARA_R110001592_G_scaffold10023_3_pt1 | contig 20249 bp, 20 predicted proteins | sample TARA_R110001592 | Tara Oceans TARA_R110001592 (sample SAMEA4398387) | marine metagenome | biome: Polar Biome; feature: [SRF] surface water layer (ENVO:00010504); material: water (ENVO:00002006), including particulate matter (ENVO:01000060) such as... | depth 5 m | reverse complement strand
CCTGCCGGCTTAAAGTACTGACCCCAACGGTCCATATCGTATGCCTCACCGTCTACTGACGCTTCGAACATCTCTTTCATAACCTTCAATTCAACTTCACCAGGTTTCTTTGGAAGGAAATCTGACATGTTGTAAAGACCATGTGCTTCGATTGCTGCCTTTTCAGTATCACTTAATGCACGTTCTTTACGTGACCAAGATGATGTAGAATAGTCTGCATAGCCACCTTTAGAAGTTTTCTTAACTCTAAAGTCAACGCCACGCATATAGTCTGTTGGCAGTTCTTCAAGTTCAGGATCCATTAATGCACCTTTAATGATCTGGAAGATCTGTGGTCCAATAATAAATCTACGGATTGGGTTTTCCGGAGAACTTTCTTCGTTTAACGGGTCTTCAGTAACAAACCCTTGGAATACATATGAACGTTTTTTCCAATACTTACGTCCCATATCTTCTAAAGATTTATCTTTAAACCATGGTCGAACTTCTGTTAAGATCGGACATGGTGTTCCGTCGTTATACATTTCCATACATGGAACTTGTACAATTACCTGACGTGAGTCAGTGTCGCCTTTTACTCCAGCAAACGGAAGTTTAATCATTGCACGTTCTGCCCAAAAGAACGTATTAGATTGATCGCTGTCAGGTAAGAAACGAATTACTGCTTCTTTGCCTTCTTGCATATTCCAATGTGGGTAAATTGCGTTGTCTCCACCGGAAGGATTTCCAGTGTTACGATTGTTGGACTCTTGTAGTTTAGCCCTTATTTCTGCGAGTGATGCCATTTGTGCCTCCTATAGCCTTGTTATATGTTTTCACTTTCATGCCTAAGCATACGTATTATTATATGCTCTTTTATTTAGCCCGTCAACTGTTATTTTAACTAATTGTGGTTTCATTCAGCCAAAAAGAAAGGAGACCGAAGTCTCCCTACTTAAATTATAACTTTGTATTGTTATAGTGCCTTGTACAATTGAGCAACTAGCTTTGCTTTAGTCAGCCTTCTATCTAATTCAATGCCGTTGTCTCTGCCTAATTCTTCTAACTTAACTTTTGTCATTTTTGATAACTCAGCTTTAGTTACTAATGAGGCTTTTGTTACTTTTTTTACTTTCACTTCGTCCTTTAGTACCAAAGGTTCTGCTTTGGGAGCTTCTGGTGAAGTGAATAGCTTTTTAATCCAGTTAAACATATTATTCTCCGTTATGGTATTATTTAAGTCTTTTAGTATGCGCCTGCTAAGGTTTTGATTCTTTCGAGTTCTTCGAGTTCTTCTGCCCCTTGCTCTTGTGCCGGTGCCATTCGTTCTACCATCTTACGGGCAACTTGTCCTGCATGTTCGCCGAACTTCTTATCTACCATGGTAGCAACGCCTTCTGGACCTTTTGGAAATGTACCACTACTTTTATCGTACATGCTTACAATAAATTGTGCTACTTCGTTAATATCATATGACTTGCCGGCTACTTTAAATTCTTTTTTGCCTGCTTTGATTGCTTTGTCTCTCTCACCTGAGAACTTATTTCCTTCGCCAAAGTCTGGATTGTCTTGATTAGTATAATTACCTTCATCATCAAAGTCAGTGTCAACCATATCGATTGCAAACATAGCATCAGCTGCTTCGTACTTGCCTGCTTTAATAGCAGCTTTTACTTTTTCTTTTGGCATTGTTAACTTTTGATTGTCATCTGTAAAGTCACCTAAAATTTCTTCAGCACCAATTAACGCATCGCCCATTCGGCTATCTTTCAGCGTTCCTTCGTGTTGTTTATGATCTGCGTTATCGTACATTTCTTGTGCGTCCTCTTCTGCAAATTCCATTGCGCCTTCATGAGCATCTCCGCCCGGTACTACCTGCATTGTTGCAAGTTCGTCGTCCACTTTAGCGTTTGCGCCATTTGGATCTTCCATTGGATCTGCTTCGCCTCGCAACGATTTAGGATCAACTATAATTCTTGCTGGCCCATCGCCTGATTCGATTTTTGCTTTATAGTGTAATGTTCCCATTTGTGATTCACCGTCATCGCCAATGAATTCAAACTCACATTCGCCTTCAAACTCTTCTGGCATCATGCCTTCCATTGGTGGCTCAGCTTGATCAGCACTTACTGCTGGTTCGTCTGCCATATCACCAAAGTCTAATGATTCTAATTGCTCAGGTGCATTTTCTTCAACCCATGCTTTAACTAATGGGCGAGCATCTGCGTTAGGATCTTCTTTTGCCTTCATTTTAATATCGTTATAAAGTCTGTTGTCTTCAATAACACCTTTTAAACTTTGAATAGCATTAGTACCATCTACGCCTACTGGAAAGTCTTGGTTTACTAATTCATTTAAACTTGCAACTGCTTCTTTAATTTCTTCATCACTGCCTGCAGTAAGTGGAGACTCTTCGCCTAAGTTCATTGCCCAGTTTTCAAATGCTGCAAAAGGATCACTTGCTTCGTCCATATCATGTATGCCATTACCATTGTTATCAACCCAATGACTACCATTTTCATCGTGTGAGTCATGTTCGCAATCGGTTGTAGGTTTGTGCATTACGTCATTACAATCTTTACAGTGATATTCGTCTGATTCAGTTGCTGTCATTTCGACTATGTCGTCATAGCCTACGATTTCATCTTCTTTCATTAGTCTGTATAGTACTGGAAATACTGATGTTAAATCTTCTTTAAAATTTCTAATAGTGAATTGATCTTTAAACTGTTCCATTACATCATCCGGTACTTCCATTGCCTCTGGTGCCTGGAAACTTTCTATATATGATTCATAGTGGGGTTGTTTAGCTATTTTTGCAATTCTTTCTCTTAAACTATCAAGTTGGCCTTTACTACGTTCAACAACTGAATTTGTGTCGGAGTTCATTAAGTCGTTACGTACAACATAGCCTGTGAAACTTTTTAATTGTGCAATTTCTTCACTCATTTTAATAATGCTTTCACCAATTGCATCGTATGGAGCACCACCATTTGCAACGTGTCTTTGCATAGCTCTTGCGCCTGCTAAGTGAATAAAAGGATATTTAAATCTTTCACCTTGTGAGTTTTCAACAAATAAAGCAGCAATGTTTCTTGATCTATCACCTGGCTTCATTTCTGTATCATCAGCAAGTGTTTTACTATGCTTAATGATTAATCTTGTGTCTTCCAGTTTTTGGAAGCTCTGTTTTTTAGTCCCGTATAAGGTGCTCTCGTTCATTTTATTCTCTCCGACTGGTTTTACTATAGTATCACTATCCGCTTGTGGGTTTGAGTATTGACTTAGGAATGCATAATCCCTTTGGTCTAGATTGTCTTTAGCAATGTCTCTAGTATCAAATGCTAGTAGTCGACGCTTACTAAACTTTCTTAATTCTTTTAGAAATCCGTACCAATTGTCTTTTTGTGGATCGTCCATGCCTTCAGTAATACCATTTGAAAAGTATACTTTCATTGAATTTGGTTCAGCAAGGCTAATACTCACGTGTCCAATATTCTTATCGCCTTCATTATAATCAAAGTCAAAGAATCTGGCTTGCTCCGGGTTGATAGTAATTGACCCAGCGTCATCTCCTAATTTTAAACCTTTAAATCTACTTCTAATTTTATAGAAGAGATCGGTTGCTATGTTGTTAGTTGCGTCCATATAAGTATTTATCAAAATCCTGTACTTACGAAGATCGGCATTGGGAACTGATCTTCTGTCATTCTTTCTGTCATTTTGTCGTATATTTTAGGATCCCAGTCAGATAATACGTTGGCCATACGTACAATTAATAATGTTGCAGCCACTAAATCGTCATGTTCACCTGTTTTTGCACCGTACCCAACACCGTGTGCTACGAATGTTTTTAGCTCTGATATAAGCGGTTTACTGTGTATTTTCATCTTATTTTTTTCTAATAAATTTTTAAATCCGCTACATGCAGTAATCTTTGTTTTGTGTGTTGTGTTAAATCCTTTTCTATAACGTCTAACATGTCCTTTTCTCATAGGCTCACTTAAGAATAATCCGCTAAAGTTTTCTTCACCTATGTCTGCAATAACAACTAGTGCTGCTTCACCAATTGTATTATTCTCTACACTATAATATATTGTAGGAGTTGCATTTCCACCTGTTGCACATTCTGTTTGAATGTACTGTAAAATTTCTCTTAATGTTCTTACTTGCTGTTGTATTGGAGTTAAGTTATGTCTCCATTCTCCTACTTGTTCCATACTAGGCATTTCAAATATTTGAATAGCACCATAGTCGCCGCCTGTACCTAAACTTGGATCCATACTTACTAGGTATGTTGCTTTAGGATTAATTTTTTTATACCAACGTGTTTGTCCAGTATTCATAATAGGCTCTGAGCCTTCTAGTTCTGCTAACTTAACACTATTAATAAGTGTTTCATCAAAGATTAAGAATTCACAATCAAACTCACGTCTAAAACGTTCGTCACCGATCTTTGCTTTTTCTTCTGCTGCCCAGGCATCATCTCTATCTGGATGATCAACCCATGGAGCAAAATAAGGAAAGAATCCGTTAGTACCTACGCCCATATCGTTACCGTGATCGTCAAACTTTTTATTTGCTTCTGTCCAAATCATAGCAAACTGATCTTCATCTGAGTTTGGTGTACTTGTAACAATAGCTTTACCACCTGTTGACAGTGTAGGAGAAAGTGCAGTCCAAAACTCTTTGGCTTTCTCTGGCGGTTGCACAAACGCAAACTCATCACAGTATATTAATGAAAGTGATTTACCACGTCCAGTATCTTCTGTTGTTGTAGTTGCTTGTATTCTACTACCGTTATCAAACTCAATCGTGTTTCTGTTATATGTATAGATACCAGCACGAACAAAGTCAGGCAATGTTTCATATCCATATCTAAATCTATTCATGATGTCTTGCGCACCAGTATATTTGTGTGCAGCAATTAGCACCTGCGATTCAGGTGTAAACATTGTATACCATAATAGATATCCAGCAGCACAGGTCGTCTTACCCATCTGTCTAGGTAACATAGCAACACAATATCTATTTTCTGCGTATGCTTGAATTAGTTCTCGTTGAAATCCATAAGGCTCAAACTTCATTGAACCTTTTACAGGGTGTTGAATGGTTAGAAAGTTTTCACAAAAGTATAATGGACCCGTGATAGGATCCATACAAGCCTCTAAGTGCTTGACTTCTTCTAATGTAAATTTATTTTTGCTGTGGGCCTTCTTTATCTGAACGCCATCTAAACTCTTTGCCATACTAGTATTTACTCAAAAAAATAGCACCCGAAGGTGCTATTGAATCTTATAATAGCAGTATTATGCTAATTCTAGCGTAGTTTTTACTGTACAAGTTACACCAGTAAAGTCAATTTGTGCTGGTGTAGCACCTGATAAGTCAGTTAATGCAATGATGTCATCTTCAATTTGTTCTACAAGTGTTTCTGCACCTGCTTGATCATAATCTAATGAGTCGTTGCTTTGTTCAACTACAAGTGCAAACTTTTGGTTTGTACCATATAGTGCGCCACGAATAACAACAGTACAATATTTTTCAACAATACGCATAATGCTTTCAATTGCTAGTCCGCTGCCTGTTTGAGCGTTTACTGCTGCACCACATGCAATTTCAAATACTGTTAAGTTTTTGTTGCCGTTGTAATGTATAGCTGTCATATCAGCATATGGTTTTCTGTTTTCAGCAACCTTTACTGAACTACCGCCGCCGATTGTTGATTGTGTTAAATCTGCCATTACTTCTCTCCCTTAGCTTCTGCTAAACGTTGTGTAAGTTCAGCGTGTATTTGAGCTCTTAGGTCCTCGCCCTCTTTTACTTTTCTCATAGGATTGTCACCATCTGCTACTTTAGGATGTGTACCCTTAGGACGGTTCATTCCACCTGCTAATTTGTTTTGCATATAGTCAATGTCTCTGTGGTCTTCATCAGGCTCATTAGCATATGCTTCTTCTTTATCTTTGTCTTCTTCGTCGTGGTCGTCCATGTCGTGGTCGCCATCGTCGTCTTTGTCTAAACCTTTGATCATATCGTGATCTGCATCATGGTCATCTTTGTCCATGCCCATATCCATATCACCGCCTGGCTTATCATCATTATCGTTATCAAAGTCTGGAATCAATTTATTGATTGGCTTTGGCATAGCAATAGTCATGTCTGGCATGTCTGGCATGTCTGGCATGTCTGGTTTTTCTGGTTGGTTAATCATGTCTGGATTAACTTTAGTCATTAATTTTAATACGTCATCAATAGCATCGCCTTCAGCACTGATATTAACATTCATTCTTGCTTTATCTTTTTGCTCTGGTGTTGACATTGGAGCCTGTGGCATAGGAACTGGCATCTCTGTAACAGGGGCGTCAGTTGTGTCAAGCTCACGCATTTTTTGCATAAGTTCATTAAAGTTCATTATTTACTCCCTACAGGGCTGTTAACACCCGCTTTGTCGATTTTAATCTTAGGAACGTCTGCAAATACGTCTGCTTTTAATTTATCGTGTCCTAATTCCTTCTTACGTTCTTTAGAAGTTTTTTGTAAGTCTTTCAAAAATGATTTGTTAAAATCATTACCAAAGTAATCTTTTTGTTTGATCTTACCTGCTTCTTTATATTCGTTGTCATGTAATAGTGCGCCTTCTCTTTTGTCATCATTAATTTGATACTCTTCAGTTGGGCTGGCACTGTTTCTTACTTTACAACGATCTGCAACACATCCGCAATCTTCACAACAGCTCTTAAGCACTTCTTGTGGAGTAATAGGATAGCTTGTTACAAGATTAAATGTAGTTACTTCCATATTGTTCAGTTCTGGAAAATCCATAGGAACTTCAGTAACTGGTGTTTTTGACATCTCTTCGCAAGTTACTACTTCCCTAGAAGCCATACATGATTTTAGTCTATCGCAAAAGCCTTCAGGAACTTCGCCTGCCACTTTTACGTTGAAGCTGTATACTTTTTTGCTTTCAGTCAAATATTCATTGAACGTTTTCATATTAGTATTTATTCCTTTCCGCTTAATTTCTTCATTAGTTCATTGCGATCTAGCATGATATAGCCTGATCCGTCTACTAATTCGTTGGGATCTTCACCTGAATCTTGATCAAGTTTCAGCTTTCTCATTTGTAAATCTACAGCTTTTAACTTCTTATCAATTTTAGCAGACTTAGCATCTACTGCATTTTTAAGCATACTGCCAGCAACTTCAAAAATACGTCCACTATAACGTACTTCTACATTCATACCCAAATCCATTAGATCATCATATGCTTTCTCAGCCTTATCAGCTAAGTGATCTAGATCCGTTTCACCTAGTGTATCCAATTCTCTTACTGCTGGTAATTCTTTAGTAATGTTTTGGATTGCTTGATAACTTTGATCTACGCTTTTTATTTCAGCTTCCATTTCTTCAGCCTTTATTACAGAAGCTTCAACCTCTTTAGGTTCTTCTTTTGCTTCTTCCATATTAAAAAGTTCTTCTAATTTCTTTGTCATACTTTTACTTATCTTCGTTTAGGTCCAGTGTGAAAAATATCTTCTTCAGTTACTACCCTAAAACGTAGTCCTTTTTGTTTGCACCATGCGGTAGCTGCTTCCCATTTTGCCATATTGAGCAAGTATTGTTCTTGATTGTATCTACTTTTACCAACGCTTTCTCTAAATGATTGATTCTTAGGTTTAACTTCTATTACTTCTGCATGTTGCTTACCTTTTTTATCTGCATAAACAATAAAGAAGTCAGGTACATAAATTGTGTGTTTACCTGTTAATGGGTTTCTGTAAGGTATTTGAATACTTTCACTTGCCCACTTTGCAACACCTTGATGTTCATCTAACATCTTCATAAAAACAGTTTCCCAACTTGAACGTGCCATTGGTGTTTTAGTACCAACATACTTGCTGGGGTTTTTCATTTCAAATCTGCCTTGAGCAAACTTCGGCATATTAAGCACTCACATTACGTTGTTTTGAGACATCTTCTACCGGTGTACGGTATCCTAGTGTTGATGTTGCCGGTCTATTATTATTTAGAACTTCAGCAACTAATGCACTAATTTGTAATTGTTCTAGCCCAGTAATATCGTCTAAAACTTTTGATATAGGAAGGTTTTCTAACTTTGCTTGTTTTAATAATGACGTTGCAACAACTTCTGCTGCACTATTATCAAATCCTTTATCTTTAAAAAATACAATTGCTGTGTCATAGTCAACAGCATTATACTCTAATGGTGATTTACCATATTGATCAAAGTAAAGTCTAGTACGTGCTGCACTATCTTGTATTTCCTTTGGTGGTAAATTAGTAGGCATATTATGTTCCTCCACCTTGATTACCAGCAAACGATGAGCTATTACTTATATTGCTTGTAGACTTTGGTCGTGCCTTAGTAGTTCCGTTGGCTGCATCATTCTTTGGAAAGAATATACCTGCTGCACCCGATATTGTATTTGAAATTTGTTGTATGCCGCCCGGACTTGTTAAAATATTAACACCTTCGTTTAGAATAGAATCTTTACTTAATCCTCTAATATTTTTATATGTATTAACTGCTGCAATAGCTGTACCTAAAAATGATTTAGGACTTTCAAATGCACTGCCGTTACCAATAGAACCAAATATAGATTCAAGTCCATCAAGTACACCACCTTCTCCTAGTAGTAATCCTGTTCCGCCACCTGCAACTCCTAATGGAGATGAAACTGTATCATAATGTAATGTTGCAAAACCCTTAGGTGAACCTTGACTTATTGTTCCTGCTGTATACTGTACTGCTTCGTATTGTAATGACATTGAACTTTCAGCAGTTTCTGACCCTGCTGCATAATCCATTCCACCTGCTGTCCATTGTTGAATCTTTGGATTGACTAGTGTGTATCCAACAAAGCGTCTACGTCCCATTGTGTAGATAGTAACAGATTTAAAAAAGTCCGCAGTTGATCCGTTATCAAAACCAAATGCATAGTTGTTAGTATTACCGTTTCTATATTGATCTCTATCATATGCTTGTGTAGGATTATTCCTATCAGCAATATAATAACCATAGTACAAAGCCCACAGAGCACTTATAACACCTTGGTTATCATCATGCATAGTAAACTGTACAGGGTCGTATTGAATTCTTTTGTAAACGTTATGCTTTTTATTATACTGGTTTAGTGTATCCATTTGGAAACTAAACTTAGGCAAGTCTACACCTTTAACTAGCAGTCCTGTTTCTTCAGCATGTTTGGATTTAAAGTTAGCAGCCTTAACAGCCATAGGATCCATTTCAAACCTAACATAATAATTAAATTTAGTCTTAGGTGCAAGACGCATTGTATTATCAATGAACAGTCTTGTGGCATGGGTATAGTTACCCATAATACCTTTAGGTTGAGTAAGTCCAGTTGCAAAATCGCTGAGAAATCTTGTGAATTTGTTTGCCATACTATTATTTAGCCATAAAAAAAGCCCGGAAAATAATCCGAGCTTCTTCTATTTTATTTAAAAAGTTATTAGCCTTGAGCGCCTGAAGAACCTGTAGTAGATTCACCAATTGTTCTTCCAACGTTTGCGCCAATTCCAACGCCAACGCCTTGCTCACCTGCGCCCCACTGTACCATGTTATCAAAACGTACAGTTAGTGCAACTTGCATAGCTTCGTTAGTAGCGTAGTTAGCGTCACCGTAGTCTACGTTAGTTAGGAAACAACCATACATGTTTGCTGTTTCTAATACGCTTACTCCGTTTTCACTAGTACCGTTACCACCGTCTAGTACTTCAATTTTTGTTGTAAACTTGTAGTCAATACCTGATCTAGCAGATGCTTGTTCGACAAAGTCAAACTGCTTCTGGACCTGTTGGCCGACTAGCTTCTGTACAAAGCCACTAGCATCATCACGTAAGTTCAATGTTAGTGTTTCGAAAGTATACTTACCTGCTAAGAATACCTTTGAGTTGTACACGTCTAACTGCATTTCTTCAAAACCTACTTTTGGTCTTGAAACATCTACAACTTGTTTAGTAAGTTCTGTTGCAGCACTAACTCCAAATCCTAAAAGTGTCACCCTAAAGCGATATTTTAGTTTAGGCATCAAGAGCACTTGGTTGCCTGCGTCTGTTGGTACTCCAAAGTTGTTAAGTGATGTAATAGGCATTATATTTCTCCTGTGTTCTTGACACGCAATGGAATGTAAATAAACTCAATCGCCTTAATCGGTTCGATAGCAATATCAACATAAAGTTCATTCCTGTCAATTCTTGCTGGCGTGTTGTTAGTTTCATCACACACAACTGCAAAGTCGTATAAAGCTCTTAAGCCTACAAGCTCGAGTAATAATGACTCAACTGCTTGTTTAACTTCGTCCCTTGTGATCTTATCATTTGGCTCAAAGATATAAGGTCTTGCAAGTTTGTTAAGTTGTGATCTTAAATATACAACTAAACGTGCTACGTTAATTCTATCTAAAGCACTTGCATTTCTTGCTCTAGTTTTTTGTCCGTAGTTTACAAGTCCTACACCGTTAAAGAATGTAATTGGATTAATTTTTAGTCCATACAACGTATCTCTTTGACCTTCGTTCAATGCAACTGTTTGGAATTCACCTGTTGCTGCATCAATATAACCTACTGATGTAGCGTTGCTAATTCCACCACGTCTTGTTCCTGCTGGAGCAAACCATGGAAACGATACTTGGTCGCTTAGTGCTATAGTTCTCATCATCATGTGTGATGCTGGAACAACAGCGTTTGCGCCACCTAAGTCAGTTGTAAATCCATTTGGATAAAACGCACCTAAGTATTCATCGTATGTTACAAGTCCGTCATCGTTGTTATCAACTACCAACGCACTGTTTGAACCATATGCTAACAATGAAGTTGCATCACTTGCTAATCTTAAAGGTGTATCACCAATAACAAATGCTGTTAAGCCTCTGTCAATGTTTAAGTTAACAAGGTTGCTCATTGTTTCTGTGTATCCAGGACATGAAATTAAGTTAAAGTTTCTTGTTTCTTCATCTCTAATTTCTGAACTTGTATCAATTGCTGATTTAAGTGCCTGTGTTACTACCATACGCTGTGCATGTCTACCAAATGATCCGCTACCATCTTCTTGGTTGCCTGATTGTGTAGACCATCTGTCTGTAGCATAACTTGTCATCGCTTCGTCGCCGTTGCGAGTGTTGTCAGCTGTTAAATCAATGTAATTGTTGTTGTACTTTTTAACGTTACCGCCACTTCTACGTAAGTTCCATAGCAACATACCTTTTGGATATAGTGCAGGATCTGGAGCATCTGGATCTAAGTAATCGTTAGTTAGTAAGTCTTTAATAGTTGCTGCTGTGTTACCAGTAGAACCTGCTAGACCATAACGTGCATCTGCAAACAATATACCGTCTTCTGAAGTTTGATCTGTTTTATCAACAAGTACCCATGCTAGGTTATTACCGTCCCATCTGTAAATTGTTGGAAAGTCTTCTAAACTTGCAGTTGAAATCCAAAGGTCTCCGTCTACTAGTGCAGTACCATCGCTTTGTCCTGTTGTTGCCTTTGGCTCAGTTGCTGAAACAATTGGGCCTAATGGTGAACAGTTAGCGTATCCTGAACTGTAATTTTGGTAACCTTTCCAAGTAGTACCATTATGAATCATAATGTCAACATCACTAAACTCTGGGTTGTACCAAAGTTGTCCGTCTGCTGGTTCTGCTAATGGAGCATTGCTTGAAGCTGCAAAGTTGTCTGCTGCTAAAGGCTTCCAGTTAGATACAACATAGTTTTCACTTGCGCCTGTTGGTGCTGCGTAAAAGTTTGCTGCTCCTAAACCTGTGTTAATACTGTATACAGTGTAAGAACTTCCTATTGGAGTATTAGTTCCATCAGTAATTCTAAACTCTCCGCCTAACTTGTGGAAAATTTCTACTGCGTTTGAAGTTGTTACTGCTGCTTCAATGTTAGTAAAACCTGCACTGTTAATAGCACCTGCTATTAATGATGCGTCATTAGCATTACCTGCTGCTGTAAAGCTCACGCTTACTCCAGCGTTTAATGCTGCTGATGTTTTAATACTTTCTGCAATTGTAAATGTGTTTCCACCTACTGTAAATGTACTTGCGTCTACTACTGCTGAAGTAATTTTAGTAACTCCTGTTGCAGCTCTTCTAAACGCTCTAAACGAAGCAGTCATTGGTGTTGTATCGTAACCGCTATTTTCTTCTGCGTTAGTTTGTACATAGATGCTATCAGTTGGAATGTTAACTCCGCCACCTGCTTTATCTAATGCATAAACTGCAGATGAGTTGTTAGCATACAATGGTGCAGTATATGCTACCCATGAAAGAGTCGCTGCTGACCATTTACTTGCTCTCCAACGTGCGCCTTTGTTTGGCTCAGTTGTTTTAACCCATACACTTCCTGTTGGACGTGGTGTTGTGTCACCAGTTTTAAATTCTGGAACATTAGTGTGTGCATCAATGTGTAGCTGTGGACCATAGTAAGTTGCTTTTGAAATACCTAACTCACTAAAAGTAATCTGTGGGCTACTTAAACCGTCATCAATAATAATAGCATTTGACTTGGACGAATCACCAATTCCATCATCTAAGCTACCATCTGAATAAAGATAAAGTCTACCGCTTACGTTTCTTGCAACAATACCTTGTGTTTCTGTAATAGCACCGTTAATTGCAACAACCAAGTCATCTAATGTGCCACTTACTGTAAAGTTTGTTCCGTTAATACTGAAGTTACCTGCAGTTGCTGAAAAAGTATCGCCAACAATTGTTGGATGGCTTGCTGACCAATCATTGCTTCCTACTTTAACCCAATTACCTTGTGTAACTGTTGATCCGTTACCTGCGGACTTGTACCACATAGTTGCATTTTCTTTACTTGCACTAAATGATCCGCTACCATCAACTGTTTCAAATACTACTGCGTAATCGCCAATAGCACCAACTGATGTTTTAGGTGCGCCGTTATCAATTTTTGAAATATCTGCATCGGTTAACACGATAGGTGTTTTAGCAGCAAATTTTTGACCACCTGTTGTGGTTACTGCTGCGCCATTCCACTCTTGGATACCAAAAGCAGTTGACCCGCTGTTTATCCACCACTTGCCATCTGCTGGATTCGCTCCCGGAGCAGTTGATGAACCTTGTAGTTCGTCTAAGTCAACATCTGCACGTACAATGAAAGCTGAGTTTGAAACGCCTAATAATGAATATGCTGAAAGCAATCCATATTCGTTTAATTCGCTTCCATGTATTGGAGTGTTGCTCGCTGTCTTTTTGAATGTTGGTACACCAAAAAGATCTACTAATTCTTTCTGTGAGGTAACTTTATATGCTTTACCTGCGTTAGCTTTTAGCGTTCCAGCTGCTGTAGCTGTGCCCGCTGCGTTTAATTTGTCTTGCGATGAAGCGATAACAATAAGAGGAGTAGTACCAGGCTCTGCTGGGGTATAAAACGACTCGTCTATTACTGTTACTTCTACGCCTGGTGATGTTAATGCCATCTTTTTTATCTCCTGGTAATATTTTCGTATCAGTCTATTACGTAAACTTGTTGCAATTGTATTTAGCACTTTATATAAAATTAGCCTGGTTTAACCAGTCATTAAAGGGGTCCAAAAGGTGTAAATACATGTATGAGACCTCTTTGTAAGTGCGGATTACGGCCACGTGCTGTTAACTATAAGAAAGGTAAGCGTACCTATTACAGAAGCCTATGTGAAGTATGTAATAATCACGGGCAGTATACAGGTGTACCTAGATGGGCTCGTGCTGGCTATAAACAGAAAGCTTCATGTGATAAATGCGGATTCAAATCGCCTCATCCAGAAGTATTTAGAGTATTACATTTAGATGGAAATTTAGATAACTGTAGACACAGCAATTTAAAAACTGTTTGTGCTAATTGTATATCTGTGTTATCTAAAGAAGGTATTAAGTGGAAACAGGGTGACTTAACTGCTGACTACTAGTGACTTAACTTCTTTATATAAGTCCTCAATACCCATATCATTATGAATATGGTGGTCGAATTTAGTACCAACCCAAGCCCATTCTGAAGCATGTATGTTCTGTATCTTTAGTTCATTGATTGCTACATTGCTACCTGAATTTGCATCAAGTGCTACATCATACCACTTAGGTAAACGTCCACGTTGTACCATAATCATCTTGCCTTGTTGATTCTTAATTGCTTTTACTTCATTAGGAAAACGTACATCACTTACAATGATGTCATCTTTAGAGTTACGTATTTTGTTCTCTAAACTAGCAATCCAAATATCATCATGGAAACTTTTACGACAAACTTCAGTACCCCAATATTGTAGTACCCAGCGTGGTGTTAGTGTTGGCATTCCTAATCTTTCTGCCCACCAATGATCTACTTCTTCACGCCATTCACGTGCTTCTTTTGTTCTACCTTCAAGTAAAGTTCTGTCCCAACCAAATACTGATGCAACTGCATCTTTCAATGTGTCAGCAAAACTTTCTCTTCTAAATTCATGGAAGTTAACAAGGTAATCAGCAACAGTGTCTTTGCCGCTACCAATAAAACCACATACACCAATAATCACAAATAATTCTCCTAGTTAATATACTGTACAGTATACTAGAATTAATTCATAATGTCAAGTATTTTATTTGAATTTATTAAGTCTTCTTACCAAACGAGTTGCTGTATTGATATTTTTGGTACGTGACTGACGTCTAGCCTGTTGAGGGCCAGTTCTAGCACGGGTAGTTTTCATACGCTGTGCTTGTGCAACGTTAGGATGATCCCAACATTTGGACGGGTGTGATACTTGTCTACTTTTGCGTGGACCTGATGGACAACGAAACTTCATTTTAACTGTTCCGCCTCTTGCAGATGACTTGCCTCTACCCCAAACCATACCATCGTATAGTTCTTCGCCTTCCCACATAAATTCGTCTGCTTTCATTATCCTATAACCCAACTATATCCGCTACCACCTGGAACCTGTGTTGTAAGTTCCATTGTTAGTCTTTCTAGATCTGCTGTGCCTTCTGCTTTCATTGAAGGTCCGTTTAGAGCTGTACCACCTTGTGGGCCTGCAATACTTGCAAATTTTTCTCTTGCTTGTCCTAGCATAACTTTACAGTTAGCTAACGTGTAATCTTTAATCCATTGTCCTGCATATACATCTTGTAAAATTGTATAGTCAGGCTTCTCATTATATGCCCAAAGAAGTACTTGTTCTTCTCCTCTTGGACGTTGCATAATAATTAACTTTTTACTTTGAGGGTTCCAAGTAAAATTAATAAACGAACCAAACATCTTTCCAACAAGTTCTTGATACTGTGCAAATAACTCGTATGTTGCAAGTCCGCCCATGTTGGTTGAACTTAACAAATACGTATTAGTATATGCTAAGTTGAATGGTTCAAACACTGTACCACCTGTACCGTTACCTGTTCTACTACCTACACTTCTTCTGTATATTTGTCTTACTTGTTGTATCTCATGTGGTAAGGTATAATCGTTTTTATCTTTTTCTAAAGTAAGTGTTATGTAACTTTCTTCAACTGCATTATCGCTTCGTTGTCTGAAAACACCCAAAGCACGTTTTAAACCTGTTTCGTAGTGAATAGGATCTAGTTCGACATCGATCATTCCGTCGCCTAGCATTGCTTTGCAATAGTCGAATACTTCTTGTTTTGATGTTTCTATCTGGCTCATATAAGTATTTATGCCTTTCGCAACTTTAGGTAAATACTTATACAATGCCAAGACTCAGTTTATACAGACCCGAAAAGGGGAACGATTACAAATTCCAGGACAAAACCGTCTGGGAGATGTTCCAAGTTGGCGGTACTGATGTGCTTGTACACAAGTATGTAGGCCCCGGAAATTCACAGGAAAAAACAGCAGCTACACCAACATATAGCACAGATGATCCTACAAACATTCAGGATATGCTATTCTTAGAAAACAGAGATCGCAAATATGATCCAGATGTTTATAGATTACGTGGTGTATATAATGTACAAGACATTGACTTTAATCTAAGTCAGTTTGGTTTATTCCTACAAAATGATACAGTGTTTGTTACATTCCATATTAATGATACTGTTGAAAAATTAGGCAGAAAGATCATGTCAGGCGATGTTATCGAGTTGCCGCACTTAGATGATGAACATGCTCTTAATGATTTAAATTATGCATTAAAACGTTTTTATGTAATTGAAGATGTTAATCGTGCAGCAGAAGGATTTTCAAATACATGGTATCCTCACTTGTACAGAGCAAAGTGTAAACCATTAGTAGATTCACAAGAATTCAAACAGATTTTAGATGGCATTGCAGATAAAGATGCATTGAAAGGTACGTGGAACGCAGAGTCAACTTACTTCCCAGGAGATATTGTTATTGCTCCTAATGGTGAGAAGTATCAAGTTATATCAGAAATTAGTGGCGTTGAACCACCTAATGCAACTTATTATAAACTTGCAGATACACTCAAAGATATTATGAGTACGTATGAAAAAGAAATGCAAGTTACACAAGCAGTTCTTGATCAAGCAGAAGCAGATTCGCCACAAGCAGGTTATGACACTAGTAGATTTTATACTATGCAAGTTGATAACCAAGGTAAAACAGAACTTGTTACAGCTGACAGCGATGACTTGCTTATACCATCTACAGATGCAGCCGGCAACACATTACTTGATGATAAGGGTAATGCAATCTACATGGCCGTTACTGCTGACACCGCATACAAAACACCCGAAGGTAATGCATATACTGGTTACTTAATTGGTGACGGATTACCAGAGAACGGTGCACCATTTACACAAGGTATAGCATTTCCTCTTAATCCTATGGAAGGACAATTCCACTTACGTACTGATTACAAGCCTACACGTTTGTTTAGATTCGACGGAGTACGTTGGAGAAAAACTGAAGATGATGTAAGAATGACTAGAAGTAATTTAGGACCAAGTCAAGTAGGTGTAGGTAAAGATTTTGCAGGACATGATGCTGCAATAAGTAAAGGTAAGGATTCGTTTATTAACAATACGGTAGTTAACAACATTGGTGGTAAACAAGTTTCAGAAAAACAGAGCTTGAGTAAAGCACTTAGACCGAAGGCAGACGATTAATGGATTTCTTTTACGATGGACAGATAAGAAGATATGTAACACAGTTTATGAGAGCATTCATTGGTTTTAAATATGAAGCTGGTGATAAAACTCAACAAACTATACCTGTTATGTATGGTGATCTTACAAGACAGGTTGCTTCAATTATTAGAGAAAATTCTGAGAACAAACTACCTACTGTTCCTAGAATGGCTTGTTATATTTCAGGACTACAAATTGATAGAGATAGATTAGCTGATCCGTCATTCATTAGTAAAATGAGTGTTAGAGAAAGAGACTTTTCATTTGATGCAGCTACAGGTGAGCCTAACTATACAGGTGCTCAAGGAAATGCATACACTGTTGAAAGACTTATGCCTACTCCTTTTATGTTAACTATGAAAGCAGATCTTTGGACTTCTAATACAGACCAAAAATTACAAATACTAGAACAAATTTTAGTGTTGTTTAATCCATCTATGTCTATTCAAACAACAGACAACTATATTGATTGGACTAGTTTAAGCGTGATTAATTTAGAATCAACTCAGTTTACATCACGTGCAGTACCTACAGGAGTTGACGATGATATCGATATTTGTACATTAGAGTTTACAATGCCTATATACATTTCACCGCCAACTAAAGTTAAAAAACTTGGTGTTGTTAGAAGTGTTATTGCAAATATATTTACAGAAACAGGTAATGTAGCAAATCTAAACGACTTAGTGTATGATGCTACAACAGCAGAATCTACTCAATATATAAATGCACGTTATGGTGTGTTATTATTTAAATCAAACAATAATCAAACATACGACTATGATTTAACTATTGTAGACGACGATGAAGCAGTAAATGCTTTAGGACTTAATGCTAAAGAACAAAAAAGTAAAACAACAGAAATTGATTGGAATGGAGTATTAGATAGACTAGGCGGATTCAAAGCAGGCGCAAAAATATATTTCAGACAACCTACAGGATACGAAATGGTTGGAACATATGCTGTTAATCCTGCTAATTCTAAAGTACTATTAATAACATTTGACCAAGATACTATTCCTACTAACACAACTATTGCATCAACTGTAAACGGTGTTGCTGCTCGTGCTACTGTTGACGCTATTATTGATCCTTACAAATTTAATCCTGTTGAGAAATGGGGAAGTTTATCAGCAATACCACTAGGTACAAGATATCTAGTTCTTGATAATATTAACGATAGTGATAATGTTGGACAAAGTTATAGAGAAACTCCATACAATGAAGCGTATGATGGTCCTGATGCATGGAAAGGAACAACAGGCGAAGATCCTATTATTGTAGCCAATGCTATCATTGAATGGAATGGCATAAACTGGATTACATTAGCAGATCCAAACACACTAGCAAATCCAACATATTTCCAAAACTTAAAAACAGGTATCCAATATAAATGGACAGGCACCGAATGGCTCAAGTCGTTTGAAGGTGAATACTCGCCAGGTTATTGGAGAATTGACCCTAACCCAGCATAAGTATTTTAATGCAAAAGAGAGCCGGAATATTATACCTATCATTAGACACTCAACGAATACTACTAATTCTTGAGAATGAAAAATGGACTGTTCCTACGTTTTCAAAAAAGACTTCTGTAATTAATGACAGCTTAGAATTACAAGAAGACTTTTCTAAAGGTAAAATTGTTCCTATTGAATTATATTTGAGTCTAGATAAAGGATTTGAATACGGAACCTATATTTGTTTAGTAAAGAAAGAATTCTTAACTACAAAAGCAAATACAATTAGTTGGTGTGATATGAATTTCTTACCCAAGAACTTGCACACAGGTCTTCGAAACACATTAAATAATAATCTAATAAGAACAAAAATAGAAACTATATTGGAGTTAAACAAAGATGTTAATACTATCTGAAGAACCAAGATTTATTAAAGATATTGAAGGCTTTCATGAAAGAATTAAAAACGTAGCCGACGAAGTGGAAAAAGCACAATGTAACGGGCTTCTTGAAAAACTTATTAATGTAGTAAAAAAGTTAGACGAAGTACATTCTAATCTTGCGTTTGACGCAAAAGCTATGTCGCAGGCACCCGAGCAACGTAATGATATTGCTGTTGTTAGAAAAATGCTTGATAAAAGATTAAAAGATCTTAGATGCTAGATTGTAGCAAAACTCTTAATAGTAATTGATCCTACCATAGCACCGTGGTTAGTACATTGATATCTGTAACCACCTGATATTCCTGCAGGAACTTTCCAATACAATATTCCACCAGTCTTTGAATTTGCACTAGCACCTGTAGTTACTGTTCCAGTATCTGTTACGTGTATTAGTCCTGTGTTATATGCTGCACTTGTAGCATCTTGAATTTGGAATGGATGACTTGCTGAAACACCTTGTAAGTTAAATGCAATTGTTGTTCCACTAATTGCATAAATTGTAGGATTGTTTCCACCGTACTGATCAAATGTGTAAGCAGAAGTTCCGCTGGCTCCAACAACCAATTGTGTAATTGCTGGTAAGTAAACATCTGAAACTTTTAATCCTGCTGATGTTACATCACCTAAGTCGTCAAAGTCAGTTGCTCCGCCACCTGATCCTGTAATAGTAACACTGTCTCCACTTGCATTTGTTGTAAGTGTAATGTTTGTACCGGCTGTAAGTGTTAGTGTATCAGTTGTAGTATCTGCTACAACATCACTTTGACCAGCAACAGCAATAGTGCTAAATGCATTTTGGTTTGCATCGCCGCCACCGCCTGATGCTGAAGGTGCCCAGTTAGCACCGTTCCATTTAAGTACTTGTCCGCTTGTTGGTGCAGCAGTTGTTGTGTCAACATCACTTAGTGCATCAACTGATAATGTTCCAATTCCTGTAATAAATCCTGCACCGTTAGTTAACTGATTGTTATTTGTAGGTATAGTTGGTCTACCTGTTAAAGAAGTATATGCTCCGTCAAAGGCATCTGTAATACCAAAGCCTGTAATGGTTGTTGGCTTACTTGTAATGTCATTCCATGCAACACCTGTAATGTAACTTGTAAGGTCTGGTGGAGTAAAAGTAAACACACCAGTTGTATTATCGTATGCAATTGCTCCGTTACCTGATGCTGTTGCAGCAGAACCAATGCTTAATGCTGTAAGTTGTAATAAACTAGGCTTGTTGCTTAGGTTAT
>TARA_R110001592_G_scaffold205052_2_pt1 | contig 20262 bp, 19 predicted proteins | sample TARA_R110001592 | Tara Oceans TARA_R110001592 (sample SAMEA4398387) | marine metagenome | biome: Polar Biome; feature: [SRF] surface water layer (ENVO:00010504); material: water (ENVO:00002006), including particulate matter (ENVO:01000060) such as... | depth 5 m | reverse complement strand
TTTATTTCTTATTTAATAGCTTGTTGTTTCTATTTTAGAAGATGGATGCTTTCTTCAGCAAAACCAATACCTACCTCTGCATAATAATTGAATGCGACATCTGCCCCTAATTTGATTAACTCTAGACGTTCATCTTCATATCTTGCGATAACAGCAATTCGACCGGAATAATTAATCTTTTTAAGCTGAGTGATGATATTTTTCATCTCTACCACGGAAGGGATAGCGAGCATGATAAGGCTGATTTTCGATAAGTTAATACTCTCCCAAAATTCAATATCATCAGCATCACCCCAGGTGACGTTTAAGCCTTTAGCTTTGAAGATATCTGCTCGTTCTTGATCAACTTCTAAGCCCCAGACCTCGTTTGGGGAGTGTTTAATAAGTTCATCGTAAGCACCTGAGCCCACTCGTCCCATGCCGATAATTAAAATTTTTGCATTAGGATAAGATTCATATGGCGCTAGAAGTTCTCCGTGTTTGTGTTGAAATTTCAGTAACCAGGATTTATTCCTACCGTAAATAACGTGCGCAGATTTATAGACCAGGGTGCTAAAAACAAATGAAAGAGATACTGATAAAGCAATAATGACAAGCCATTGCTCGCTTAGCCAGCCTTGAGTAACGCTTAGGCTTGCGACAATTAAGCCAAATTCACTGTAGTTTGCGAGTAATAATGAAGATAACAGACTTGTTCTTGCCCTACGTGCAAGACTTGTAAGTATGGCGAAGAAAAGCATCAATTTAATAGGTAATATGATGCTTAATGCAATAGCGACCATCCACATATCTAAAGTGGGTAGTGCTCTGAATCCAATTAAAAGGAAAAAGCTGATTAAAAATAAATCCTTAAAGCTCATTAATGATTTATACATTTCATTTGCTTTAGGTAAGCCTGCTATGAGCATTCCAATAACTAAAGCGCCTAAATCACCTTTTAAATTTACTAACTCAAAGAGTTGAACGCCGCCTAAAGCCAATAGGAAGCCAAGTAGTGGTAGTAATTCACCGTGCCCACTGGCATTGGATAGCCATTTTAAAAATGGTCTGACTATGAATAAAGCAAATAAACATAAGGCCCAGATGCTAGGAACTTTTCCGGTTGCAGCAATTAAAAATGCAACAGCAGCAATATCCTGAACAATTAAAATTCCGATCGTTAAATCACTATGTTTTGTTTTCAGCTCTGCATTATCTTCTAGTACTTTAATTGCGCAGACAGTTGAGCTGAAGCTTAAAGCAAAGCCAATCAAAGCTGATTGAGCTAGCGTTAAATTTAAATACTCTAGACTCACAACGATTGCGAGTAAGTTGAGTACTGGAAAAAGAAAGATAATCCAAATGGTCATGTGACCTAAAGTGGCGGTCCAAATATCTTTTCTGAGTAATTGTTTAAAGTTTACCTTTAGACCAATAGTAAACAGCATTAAGGATATGCCTAGATCAGCTAAGGTCTGGAGTGATGCTTCTGGTTCAACTCCAAAGCCATGGAGAATAAAGCCTGCAAATAGATAGCCGACTAAGGGAGGAAGACTTAATAGTTTGGCACCGTAACCAAAAAGAAATGCGACTAATATCCAAATGAAGCTCATTAAACGGTGCCTATCGTTATGTTATAAAAAAGTGTAATCATACAACAGAAAACGATTTTTCTTCAGTTTATCTTGTCGACGAATGTGGCTTACGGTTTATGCTTTTGTCTAGCAATATGATCGGGATGATACCAACTAAGACTATAACTAAAGCTGATAATGCGCTTTGTTCAATTAATTCGTCAGATGCAAACTGATAAACTTGCGTGGCAAGTGTTTCAAAATTGAATGGTCGTAAAATCAATGTTGCGGGCAATTCTTTCAAACAATCGACAAAAACAACTAACATTCCAGTCAAAGCACTTTTTCTTATGATGGGTAAATGAATCTTAATCAGGGTCTGAAGTTGTGTGTGACCAAGTGAGCGAGCTGCCATATCCATATTTGGGGTTACTTTGCTTAAGCTAGATTCAACAGAGCCTGAAGCGACTGCTAAAAATCTGACAGAGTAGGAGAGGATAATTGCAAATGCAGTGCCGCTTAAAATTAGTCCGGTTGAAAAGTTAAAATATTCGCGCATCCAGCCATCGACTAAATTGTCAAAAGCCGCAAATGGAATGATGATCCCAATCGCCAAAACGGCGCCAGGAATGGCATATCCAAGGCTTGATATTCCCACCATTAAGTCAGTGCTTGGTTTGGAATTTAAGCGTTTGGTATAGGTTAAAATAATACCCAATATCAGTGTGATAATTGCTGCGGTAGCTGCTAGGCCGAAACTGTTGAGTGCATAAGACAGAAACTGGTCATCCCAAGACACTGAAAAATTTTCATAAGCATACTTACTTAAAATACAAAACGGGACAATAAAGCCCAAAAGTATAGGCAGAAGAATAAGAAAGCTTGCCAAATATCCTCTTAGGCCTGTTAGCTCAGTCGTAGGAATTGGATCGCCTTGGTTGCGAGAGTGATATTGTTTTTGTTTTCTACGTGAGTATCTTTCTAAGAAAATAAGCACAACGACGACAAACACCATTAACACGGCAATCTGAGCAGCCCCGCCTAAATTCCCCATATTTAACCAGGTATCATAAAGTCCGGCAGTGAGTGTTCTTACCGCAAAATAATCAACAGTGCCGAAATCATTTAAGGTTTCCATTAGAACAAGCGATAAACCTACCGCTAAGGCGGGTCTTGCTATGGGGAGAGATACGCGAATAAAAAAGTTAAAGGGTGATGAGCCCAGGCTTCTAGATACTCTATAAAGTGAAACCGATTGCTCAAGAAATGCGGCTCTTGCAAGCATGTAAATATACGGGTAGAGCACTAATGACATCATAATAATGGCGCCTCCCATACTTCTTATGGAAGGGAACCAGTAATCTTGAGAACTAGTCCACCCCATGATATCTCTAAGCGCGCTTTGAACTGGGCCTGCAAACTCTAATAAATCGGTATAAACATAAGCGATAACGTAAGCAGGAACGGCAAAAGGTAATAAAAGCCCCCAACTTAGAATTTTTTTGCCTGGGAAGTTATACATAGAGACCAGCCAGGCAGCACCCGTGCCCACCAAAAGGCTCAGACTGCCAACGCCTAGCATGAGTATCGCTGTATTTTTAAGGTAAGTCGGTAACACCGTGTCGATAAGGTGAGGCCAGGCATTTTCTTCAGGAAAGATAGCGAGGTAGACAACAGCTAGAATAGGTAAAGAAACAAGAAACGCGATCGTGCAGGAAGTCATGAGCCAGCCATGCTTAACCAGTATATGTTTCAGTTTAGAATGCATGAGTTGTTTGATTCGATTGCCTATTTAAATGTAATCAAAAGAAAATCAAAAAGGCATTAGTTCAATCATGAAGCAATGCCTTTATATATATCTAATCATCGTTAGAAACTGTATCAATTAACCAGCTTGCAAGGTGGCTAATTGAAAGGACGAAGTTTAATCGTCGAATGCAACTTGATCAACTAATTGAGCGGCTTGTTTTCTAAGTTTAGCCACTTCAGACAAGGGTAGGGCGTCAGGCTTAAATTTACCCCATGATTGAACAAGATCAGAAGGCTTAACTTTAGGGTTGACCGGATATTCAAAGTTTTGCTCTGCATACATTTCTTGGGCTATTTTTTCGCTTAAGAATAGCATTAGCTTTTCTGCGCTTGCTTTGTTCGGAGCGAATTTAGCCATAGCCATGCCGCTAATATTGACATGTGTTCCTCTGTTATCTTGGTTAGGGAAGGTGATGAATACAGAGTCAGCCCAGTCTTTTTGTTCTTTATCCATCAGCATGTTGCCAAAGTAATAGTTGTTTCCTAAAGAGATATCACAAACCCCTTCTTTAATGGCTTTTACTTGTGAACGATCATTTCCCTGAGGTTTCTGAGCAAGGTTCGCTTTTACGCCACTCAACCATTCAGTTGTGTTTTCAAGGCCGTTGTGGGCAATCATCGATGCGATAAGCGCTAAATTATAGGGATGTTTACCGCTGCGGCTACAAATCCGTCCTTTCCATTCTGGCTTGCTCATATCCTCATAATTTTTAATAGTAGTTAAATCAACACGTTCTTTAGAGGCGAAAATTGAGCGGGTACGAGTAGTTAAACCAAACCAGTGTCCATCAGGGTCTCGATATTGGCTTGGTATATTTTTATTTATAGCGTCCAAGGTGATTGACTGTGTGAGTTTCTTATCAGTCACTTCGAACAAGCGCCCGATATCAACTGTAAAAATTAAATCTGCCGGAGAGTTACGACCCTCTCGTTCTAACCTTTCACTCAAACCTTGCTTGGCAAAAACAACATTCACTTTTATTTCTGTTGCTTCAGTAAACTTATCAAACAAAGGCTGAACTAGGAAAGGTTGGCGATAAGAGTACACATTCACTTCTTCAGCAAATGTCGCGTTACTCATGAATAGGGTGGAAATGGCCAAGGTAGAAATAAGTAGGTGCTTGATCAATTGCATATAATAAGCCTATATCTAAGTGTTAATGGTAAGCTAAATAAGAATCATTCTCTATTAAGCTTGGGTCTTGGTCAAGTATAAATACTGAAGAAAAGTAGGTATGAAATATTTACGTAACTTACCTGTGTTTAATTTTCTTCACGTAGCTATAGGCAATGACAAACGATAAACTAGTGGATCTTGTATTGTCTGGAGTAATTTTTTGACTAATTTGTCTTGGTTTCGCGGAGTGATGTTATCTATTGTTATTGTTATGGCAGGCTGTGCGACGGCTGAATATACTACTCATTATGGCCTGTTTGAGGCCGAGTCAGCGAGTGGCGAGCTAAGACAATTCCGTGTTTATTGGCAAACGGTTAGATATCAGGGTTGGAAGAAAAACGAACATCGTGCTTTGCCTCTTGCTTTGGAAACTCAATGTAGTGAGCGCGTAGTACTTTTTTACGATGATAGCTTTGGAAAAGGCTTACGTTGTAATGATATGAAAGGGCCAGGTATCAGTTACTGTGGTCGAAATAGTTTTGACACCGATAGGCGTGGATTGGATATAAGTGAAAATCAAACGTGTGGCTTTATAACGGATAAACAGGGCTCAACTGATATTTTATCTTTAGAGGGTGAGTTGATTCTAACCGTTTCTTGTAGACCAAGAGAAACTGAACGTGTAGTCGATGGGAAAAAGGTGAGTACGGATTACTTGTTAAATTCTGAAGTTCCTTACATGGTTTCTACTAAATCAATTGCCGGTAGTAATATTGAAGCACTGGTTCCGCCATTATTTAATCACTCATCTGTGTGTGAAAAAGAGTAACTTTTTTAGAATTCTCATTTTTTTTTGAGATAAACTTAACATATCCAACTAATAAGTCCCTTTACTTACGTGTACTTACACAACGCTACCTTTCTGAGTGGTGTTTCTTCATTTCTTAGGCAAAATAGTACATAAGTACTAATCTTTAACTAGAACTATTATTTGATGACCCAGATGTCTGATAAATATTTATCAGTAAACCACGATGAAAAATATCCGTTGTTAGTTTGAAAGAGTCATCAAAGAATAATTATTCTGATTGCTTTTGTTTTTTGCAGGTATTGTCATGTCAACTAACCGATTAAAAGTCGAAGTGAATTCTTTGAAAGAGGGGATGTTTGTCTCTGACTTAGATCGCCCGTGGCATGAGACTCCCTTTCCTTTACAAGGTTTTTATATTCGTTTGGATGATGATGTAAAGGCATTAACGCAATACTGTAAATATGTATACATCGATGTCCAGAGACAAAAATTAAAAACTGCTCAAGTGGTTCATAGTCCTTTTACTAAAAAACTAAAATCAGTTGAAAATAAAGAGCAGGCTATTGTTGTAAATCTTCCACCTATCATCATTAAGTCGCCCAAAACTTATGCAGCTGTCAGCTCTATTCACAAAGAAGTGTCTAAGGCTGCTAAATTACATAGACATGTTTATGAAGCGATTAACCATGTTTTTGCTAGTGTTTCAGGGGAAAACCCTTTAAACCTAAAAGAATCGGTAAAAGCTACTGAAAAAGTGGCTGAAGGCATGGTTGAAAGTGTGATTCGTAATCCGGATGCACTTGTTTGGTTAGCAAAAATGAATGACCAGGATGCCTATAGTTACCAACACTCTGTTAAGGCATCAATATGGTCATTAGTATTTGGTCGTCATTTGGGCTTAGATAAAATTCAGCTTAAATCTTTAGCGATGGGCGTGTTGCTTGCTCAAATCGGTAAAACCAAGCTTTCCCAGGAAATATTTGATAGCTCCGAAGGGTCAGATAAAAAATATCTAAAAGAATATCAGGAGTATATTCAATATAGTTTAAATGCCTTATTGACTATGGATGAGCTTCCAAAAGGCGTTATTCCTGTTGTCGAATATCATCAAGAGCGACATAACGGGACAGGCTTTCCAAAAGGAGTAACAGGCGACAAGATTCCTTTGCTCGCGAAAATAGCCGGTCTGGTTCACTATTATCAGGAACTAATATCGCCCAGGAGTGATGATTTAGGTTTATCTCCACTTGCTGCAGTTTCAAAATTATATGAATTAAGAAATATTGGTTTCCAACAAGATCTCGTAGAGCGCTTTATAGAAGCGGTAGGTGTGTTTCCTACAGGCACATTAGTTGAATTGAGTTCTAACGAAGTTGGCATTGTGACAGGGCATAATAAAGATAGACGGTTATTACCTAAAGTGATGATTCTTCTTGATGAAAATAAGCAAAAGCTTAAGCACACAAAAGTCGTTGATTTAAAAGAAAGAAGTATGACGGGTAAAGCGGTTGATGCAGTCTTTATAAAAGATAGCCTTCCTAAAGGGGCGTACAATATAGATGAAAATCAATACCTTCTAAGTGGTGCGACATCTAAATGGTCATGGCGTCATATTGCTTCCACTATCACCGCAAGTTGATTTTACGCTTGTTAAGTAACTCCCTTTAAACCAATACCTTGTGTATTGGTTTTTTTATGTGTGCATTTTGAACTGTTATACTTCAGGCTTTTAAACACTCCAAATTGAAAAGAGTACAAAGAATGGCGCGGCTTTATTGTCAAAAATGCACTAAGCCAGAGAAAGTGTGCATTTGTAAATGGTTAAGCCCACAATCGAGCTCGATAGCTGTGCTGGTTTTACAGCATCCAGATGAAGAAACAAAAGCGATTGGCACGGCGAGACTAGTTGCCTTGGGTTTAACAAAATCACATGTCCTCACATCTCTTCAGGTAACTGAAATTGAAGTGCTAAGCATACTTGGCAAATTTTCATGTTCTCAGCCTTTATTAATTTATCCTCAATCACTGAATGATGAGTATCCACATTATGTGTACGATTTTGAAAAAGAGCGTTTCACCTCCTTTCCCTTGCAGAAAGACTATGACTCAATCATATTGTTGGACGGCACTTGGCGAAACACCCGAGAATTACTTCATTGCAATGCGTGGCTAAAAAAAATACCAACACTAAATTTGAAAAATGTGGGTGAAAGTGGCTACCGTATTCGACAGGCAAAAAAAGCTGGCGCATTGGCTACGATCGAGGCCGCATCGCACGCCTTGGCTTTACTTGATAGTTCGTTTAAATCTGAAAAACTATTACAGCCATTTGGAAAAATGATTGAGCATCAAATAGAACAAATGGGTATAGGCATTTACCAGCAGAACTATTTGAAAAAAAATAATGAGTAGGCTAGATAGATGCTGGTATTTGGGTATTCCGTTGTTTTTATGCTTGCGTCACGATTCAGGTAACTGGCTTGAAATTGTCAAACTAGCCACAAAATAGGCATAACGATGCAAGTATCATCAATTATCTGCAACTCAACAAACTCAATTAACACACAACATTAATCAAAAGCTAATAGGGCTTATTATGGCGAAGGCGCTTGAAATTACGAATTTAAGTAAAACCTACGATGGTGGGCATAAAGCTCTTAGTTCAATTAGCTTCTCTGTGGAACAAGGTGATTTCTTTGCTTTACTGGGACCGAATGGAGCAGGCAAATCGACGATTCTTGGTATTGTTTCATCTCTCGTGAATAAGAGTTCTGGTGGCGTAAAAATATTTGATCATGATTTAGACACTGATCTAGTCAATGCAAAAACCTGTTTAGGTGTTGTTCCGCAAGAATTTAATTTTAATCAGTTTGAAAAAGTCAGAGACATACTTATTACGCAAGCAGGCTATTACGGAATCCCTGCTTATATTTCGAGTGAAAGCGCCGACTATTTTCTGAAAAAATTAGGCTTATGGGAGAAACGAGATGTGCCTTCCAGGATGTTGTCTGGCGGTATGAAGCGTCGTTTGATGATCGCCCGAGCCTTGGTTCATAAACCTAAATTACTCATTCTCGATGAACCGACTGCCGGGGTTGATATCGAATTGCGTCGGTCTATGTGGGAGTTTCTCAAAGAAATTAATAAGCAAGGCACCACCATTATTCTAACCACGCATTATCTTGAAGAAGCCGAGGCACTCTGTCGGAATATTGCCATTATCGACAAAGGGATTATTCTGGAAAATACCAGCAAGAAAGCGCTCTTAAGTAAATTAAACCTTGAAACCTATATTTTGGATACCAATGAGGTCTTGGAGATTAGCCCTGACATTGAAGGTTTCCAGGCTCGGATAAATAATGACGGTCAGCTTGAAGTAGACATAAATAAGCAACAAAGCATAAATCAGTTATTTGAAAAGCTAGGCAGTTTTACTTGGCGTGTCACGAGCATGAGAAGTAAGTCAAATCGCTTGGAAGAGTTATTTTTAGATCTAGTTGAAACTGGCAAGCCAGCTTAAAAGGAAAAATGAAATGAATTTTGCACAAACCTGGGTGGCCTTTTCAACCATCGTCGTAAAAGAAATTCGTCGGTTTATGCGGATCTGGATTCAAACTTTATTACCACCCGCGATTATGATGGCACTTTACTTTGTCATCTTCGGTAATCTTATTGGCTCACGCATTGGCGACATGGGCGGCTTTGATTACATGGAATTTATTGTTCCTGGTTTAATCATGATGTCTGTGATTACCAACTCGTATTCCAATGTTGTGTCTTCGTTTTTTGGCATGAAGTTTCAGCACAGTATTGAAGAAATTCTAGTGTCGCCGGTACCCAACTGGGTGGTGTTGTTAGGTTATATTATGGGGGGCGTCGGACGAGGATTAGCCGTTGGTTTTATTGTGACTTTGTTATCTCTGGGTTTTACCGATTTGAGCGTCCAACATGTTTGGATTACCGCCTCTACTGTTTTATTAACGGCAGTGTTATTTTCGATTGGCGGCTTTATTAATGCCATTTTTGCCACCAAGTTTGATGATATTTCTATCGTCCCAACGTTTATTCTGACGCCTTTAACCTATTTGGGTGGTGTGTTTTATAGCATCAGTTTACTTCCTGAATTTTGGCAGACGGTGTCTCAATTTAATCCGATTTTATATATGGTTAATGCTTTCCGTTACGGTATTTTAGGTGTCAGCGATGTCGATATCGTGTTCTCATATTTAATGATATTTAGCTTTATCGTGGTGGGTTTTTCTTATGCTTTGTATCTTTTGAATAAAGGCATTGGAATTCGAACTTAAGGTTTGCTTCTCGACCCTACTGATACGCACTAGTGATTAATTGAACATAATGAAAATAGGTTAGAAAGATTCATGACAGATGCTGCTAATAGCTTACTTGGTAAAGAAACAGACTACTCTCAATCGTATAGTCCTTCTTTATTATTTCCTCTCGATCGTAAACAGAATCGTGAAAGTTTGAAATTATCGGCTGACTTGCCTTTTCATGGCGAAGATATTTGGACGGGTTATGAATTGTCTTGGTTGAACCTCAAAGGCAAGCCTGTTGTATCAATAGTCGACTTTCATTTTCCGGCTGATTCAACATGTATGATCGAATCGAAATCATTTAAATTGTATTTGAATTCATTGAATCATGAGCAATTTAAAAACGCAGAAAAAGTAAAAGCCTTGTTGGAAAAAGATTTATCGCAAGCGGCTGGTGCCGAGGTAAATGTGAATTTAATTGATGTGAATAGTCGCTTTCCATCAACAAATAATTTAGCTGAATATACTTGTTTAGATGAGCTAGATGTTGAAGGTTTTGAGTATCAACCGAACAAAGCTCTTTTAAGAATTTCTGAAGTAAGTAGTATTGATACTGATAGTGTTTCTGAAAGAATCTGTTCACATTTGTTACGTTCAAATTGTCCTGTGACGGGTCAACCTGATTGGGCTTCAATATATATCGACTACTCAGGGCCAAAAATTCAGCCAGAAAGTCTTTTGAAATATATCGTGTCTTTTAGGCAGTGCCAGGACTTTCATGAGCATTGTGTGGAAAGAATATTTACCGATTTATTGTCAGAGTGTCAGTGCCAGTCTTTAAGTGTCTATGCGCGATATACACGAAGAGGCGGTTTGGATATTAATCCATATCGAGCAACATTCGATCGTGCATTGTCGGCACCTACTATGAGGGTGCTAAGGCAATAAATTCAGATATTTTGAGGTAGAAGACATAAAAACACGGGGCTATATACCCCGTGTTTTTAGATTTTTATTCTTGCGGATTAGCCGTCTTTTAACTTATCGCTGGCTCTATCCAAGGCTTTGATAATAGCTTCTTTCTGAGCGAGATTAATTTTTCCGGTATCAAGATACATCGCAAAGCCTTCCGTTTCATGTTCGATGAAACTTTGGCCAGCGCCAATATCACGGCGTAAATCTACTATTTGATAAATAGGCACAGGGCGAGCGAAGCCTTTTACCGTAATCTCACCTTTGTCACGGCACATCACTTTGTCTTTAATTAGCGCGAAGGTTTCATAAGATACGAGTATTTCACCTGGCTCACATAGTGACTCCAAGCGCGAAGCCAAGTTAACTTCCTTACCGATGATCGTATAGTCCATTCGATTTTCAGCGCCAAAGTTACCTACGGTGCTAAAGCCGGTACTAATCCCGATTCGAATTTGAAGCGGTGTTTTAATGCCTTTACTTTGCCATTTCTGGCGGAGGATTTTCATGTGTTTGCGCATTTCAATTGCCATCGAAACGCAGGCAATCGTATCTTCTTTGGCGCCACGACTGGTTGGATCACCAAAGAAAATCATAATGCTATCGCCAATAAACTTATCAATTGTGCCGCCGTATTTAAGCGCTATTTGCGACATTTCATTAAAATAGTTATTCAGCAAATCGGTGAGGCCTTCGGGTTCCATTTCTTCTGAAAGCTCAGTAAAGCCTTTGATATCTGAAAAGAAAATAGTTAAACGCTTACGTTGAGTTTCCAAGCGAACATCACGTTCACCGGTAAATATAGATTGCCAAACCTGAGGTGATAAATACTTAGCAAGTTTGTGAGAAAGAGAAATAGATTGTTCTCTCTGAGATTGAATTTGATGCTTTGCTAGGTGCAAAGCTTTGGCTTGCTGGTGAGTATAATAAGCGGTTATAGAAACATAAAAGCCCGCACCGACGCCTGCAACAAGGTCTAAAAGAGCAGACGAATCTCCAGCAAAGCTTAAGCCAAATATGAGTGTAGAAATAATGGTAGAAAGCAGAACGACTAGCATGCCCTTTATCCATAAAGACATACCACCTACGACGATAAAACTAAAGCTGGCCATGAGCACATTGTAGACACTGACGGTGACGCTAAAATTGATTAAAGTAAGCGTCAGGCCAACAATTACACCATCAAATAAAAGCGTGTATTCTCTTGCTGCAGCACTATGTTCAAGTTTCAAGTAGCGAATGATGAAATAGAGGATGTGGGGCCACAGCAAGGCTCCTGGTATAAACCAAATCATATAATTAGGTATGTTTTGTTCTATAACGCCAACAGAAACAGTGATGCAAGACGCAAGATACGCGAGGATTCGTCCATTGTAGGCCGGCATAACCGACGGTGGCGCATCTTCGTGAGAAGTAGGAGTAGGTAGATTTTTAAAAGAGGGCATTTTTATAGGTATCATTGTAACCACTGCTTGAAAATAACAGCGAAGATTATCAGTTTCGCTCTTCGGAAACAAATGTAATGCTAAGCATAAAAAACGATCATTGTAGGTAGTTATCTCATCTCAGCAAGCATAAAATGGTTTCAATTTTTATCTCGAATTAAATGTAGTACTCTCGAGATGTAATTGTTGGCCTTGCTCACGAGCTTAATTTAGGGATTTTATATGAATACCTCTTTAGTAGAATTACTCTGTCAAAGAGTGTCGTCTCCTCGACTCACTGAGCCAGCGCCAAATAAACAAGAATTAGATCTCGTGTTTAAAAGCGCTTTAAGAACACCAGACCATATGATGCTTCGTCCTTGGCGTTATTTAATTATCGAAGGAGAGGCGCGTCATAAGTTAGGTGAATTATTCTTAAGTTCAGCAAAGCTTTCTTCTGCACTTTCTTCTAAAAATACAGCAGCTCAATCCACAGAAAACCATGTCGAAGAAATGACCGAGTTTAAGGAAGAAAAGCTAAAGTCGATGCCAATGCGTGCACCTATGTTAATTGTGGCGATCGCTTCTTTAATCGATCATCCAAAAGTGCCTCATGAAGAACAAATTCTTTCGTGTGGCGTGGGTGTTGGTTATATGTTGTTGGCACTTCAAACTTTAGGTTATGGAGGCGTTTGGCGAACAGGTGATATGGCGCTCAATAAATTTGTTTGTGAAGGTCTAGGCTTAAAAGAAAACGAATCTATAGTCGGCTTTCTATATATAGGGACACCTGTTGGTGAACCAAAGCCAGTACCTGATATTAACCCTCAAGAATATATTTCGACTTGGAAATAAATTGAGGCTTTTGCAAGAGCAATAGTGGTTCAGGGAGTTCAAATAAATTATTCTTTGAGCTAACTCGGCGGCATCCTAGCCGTCCAACGTTTAAGTCGAGCTGGTGTCTGAAATCATTATGTCTGAATCAATTGAATCCCGTTATCAGCCAGAAACAAGTTTATTAAAAGTGAAGGGAATGACTTTTTGTGTTGAAGAGCGAGGTAACAAACACGACGAGCCAATACTGTTGATAATGGGCTTGGCCTGTCAATTAACTCAGTGGCCCGAAACTCTTTTAAATGGTTTAGTGCAGAATGGTTATCGTGTGATTTGTTTTGATAATCGCGATGTAGGGTTAAGTGAAAAAATTACGTCTAAGTTAAAAGTGGATACACGGGTATCCTTCTTGAAACATAAGCTGGGATTCATTCCAGATGCTAATTACGATTTGTTCGAGATGGCAAATGATACATCTCATATATTAAGGGCATTAAATATAGAAGATGCGCATATTATGGGCGTCTCTATGGGTGGCATGATCGCGCAAATAATGGGCTCTTTTTATCCAGAGCAAGTTCGCTCATTGACCGTTATGATGTCATCGACTAATTCACCTTGGTTGCCTATGCCAGAATTAAGTCTGGTTTATAAACTTAGCAAACGAACCCAGAACAAGCACGATATCGACTCTGTAACAGAGCGTTGGTACCGGTTTTGGTCAGCAGTAGAAAGCCCTGCGTTTAAGGCAGATCCCTCGCATATTCGCTCGAAAATAAGAAAGAACTATCTTCGGAGCTATTCGCCTGGTGGAACGCTCAGGCAATTACAGGCTATTCTGGGAACCGCTTGTTTGAAGCAACACTTAAAGAGTATCAGTTGTCCTACTCTGGTTATTCATGGTGAAAAAGATCCATTATTAAAACCTGCATGCGGTGCTGATATTGTTAAACACATTCCACACTCAAAACTAATTACGATAAAAGGCATGGGGCATGATTTACCCGATCAACTTATGCCACGTTTGGTGTCTTTGATCTCTGAGCATACTCAAGGAATACATGATAAAACTGAAAGGGGCTAACCGACATTGATGAGAAAAGAGATTTCCTGGAAATACCCCAAGCCATTTACCGTAGATATTATTGTTCAAGCCGAAGATACAGATCGCTTAGGTCATACCAATAATGTAAGTTACCTGCGTTGGCTTGAATCGATCGCTTGGGAGCATATGGAATATTTAGAATGTGGCTGGCAAGTCAATGAGCGTTTGGGAAAGGCGATGGCGATTACCCGAACAGAAATGGATTATCTCGGTGCTTCTTATGCCGACGAGTCATTATTATTAGGCACATGGATCACTCAAAGTGATTATCGTTTAACCTCAGAAAGACTGTTTCAGTTATTTCGCAAGTCGGATAACAAGTTACTTCTATCAGCCCGTATGCAATTCGCCTGTATTGATTTGAAATCCGGTAGAGCATCTAAAATGCCGATTGAATTGATAGATGCGCATAAAAGAGCAATCTCTGTTTGCGGTATTAACGCTCAAAGAGTGCAGTGAACTTCACAAGTACGCCAGATGCTAATGATTAAACCACACTCATTATAATTGAGAATTGCCTTTGCCTATTTTTGAAAGTGTATTGATTGCAGTAGTGTTTATTGTGGGTGCTTCGATTATTTTTAGCACGATTAAAATAGGTATTTCACCAATGCCAAGCTCAAAAAAAGCGTATCAAGCAATATTAGCTCTGGCGGATGAAACGGGAGCAGGGCCTATTTATGATTTAGGCAGTGGATGGGGGAGTTTAGTTATTCGTCTGGCAAGAAAATATCCAGACAGGAAAATAGTAGGTTATGAATTATCCTTTTTCCCATGGTTAGTCACGAAGTTTTTTAAAAGAGTATTAGGTTTAAGTAATTTAACACTTCATCGAGAAGACTTTTTGAAAGCAGACTTGTCGAGCGCCTCTGTCGTTATCTGTTATTTATTTCCTGCTACCATGTCTGAGATTAAAAATAAGCTGATTCATGGAAACGATAAGCTAGGTTTTATTATCAGCAATAACTTTGCCTTACCTTCCTATCAGGCAAGCAAGGTGATACAGCTCAATGACTTCTACAAATCACCGGTTTATTTGTATTGCATTATTTAACTGACTATCTGAATTAAACGTCATGAAGTTTTTCATTTTTTTTCAATCTTCTCAATTCGAGACAGCCTGCTGTTTCGTTGAGGTCGTTTCAGCTATTGTTTTTTAGCTTGTCATTTTTATCGCAAAATATTCAGAAATTATAATTCGCGCCACTAAGAAGCAAGTGCAAACTGGTATGCGCTTTTAATGGGTGACTCTTTGCCGTTTCCGCTTTTTATATTGAATTTATAACTCATTGTTTTTAAATGCAAAAAAATAATTTATTTGATTGGCATCACAATTGCTTTATCAATTACATAGCAATGATAGAAAGTAGTGATGCTCATAGTGGCTTCCCTTTTTTCTGGTAATGAGATCGTTTTGGAGAATGTATGAATATTTCATTTAATAATGCATTAGGTGTCCATGAACATGCCTTGGAGCTACGCACAAAGCGGGCTGAAGTGTTAGCGAACAATCTTGCCAATGCTGATACCCCAGGATTCAAAGCGAGAGATATTGATTTTCAATCATTATTGAGTGAGCAAATGCAAGGCAAGTCAAATGAGCAGTCACTAAAAATGACCACAACAAACGGTAAACATTTGCCAGTTAATAGTACGGACGATTCCGCTGACTTGCTGTACCGAACACCGTCACAGCCTTCTCTAGATGGTAATACGGTTGATACCCAAACCGAAAAAGCAGAATTTATGAAGAATACCTTGCAGTACCAGTCTAGTTTTCAGTTTTTGAGTGGTCGTTTTAAAGGTATGACCAATGCCATTAGGGGTGAATAAGTATGTCGCTTAGTCAGATTTTTGATATCGCTGGTTCAGGCATGTCGGCCCAATCGATTCGATTAAATACCACAGCCTCTAATATTGCTAATGCTGAAACGGCGAGTAGCAGTACGGGTGATGTTTATCGAGCACGAAAGCCGGTTTTTGCCGCCGTTCAGATGGATGCCATGCGGCAAGCTATGGGTGCAGATTTCCTTGCTGGTACGCCAGAGTCAAAAGGTGTCGTGGTAAAAGGCATTGTGGAAAGTGATGCGCCTTTAGAAATGCGTTATCAGCCAGATCATCCACAGGCTGATGAACGCGGTTATGTTTATTACCCTAACGTCAATGTCGTTGAAGAGATGGCCGATATGATGTCAGCGTCTCGCAGCTTTCAAACGAATGTAGAAATTATGGATGCCGCTAAAACCATGATGCAGCGTCTGTTAACACTGGGTCAGTAGGAGAAATAGTATGTCAGAAATTAACACCCAGGCTGTTAGCGATGCCTTAGCAGATTACCGTTACGAACCTAAAAATAAAGCCTCCGGTTCTAATGACTTAGGCAAGAATGAATTTATGGAGTTAATGATTGCCCAATTGGAAAACCAAAATCCTTTAGAGCCTCAGGATAACGGTGCATTTATTTCTCAGTTAGCAGAGTTTAGTTCTTTAGAAGAAATGCAAAAAATTTCGGGCTCTGTGAATAATTTCTCTACACAGTTTCAGTCCAGTCAGGCACTTCAGGCTTCTGCTATGGTGGGTCGGACTGTGCTGGTACCGGCGACTACATCGCCTTTAAGTAATGCGGGAAGCATTAGTGGCATCGTTGAATTAGAGAAAAGTACCAGCTCATTAAATATCAGTATTTTTAATGGTTCAGGCGAGTTAGTTAATCAATTTGATCTAGGTCAGCAACCATCGGGTACGGTTCCATTTGTTTGGGATGGTACAAATACTAAAGGTGAGCAAATGCCTTTCGATAATTACACAATCAAAGCGCAGGCTTCTCGTAGTGGAAGTGCTGAGCAAGCAACAACCTTGTTATCGGCTAACGTAAATAGCGTATCGATAGCGCAAGGGGGAGGGATATCCCTCAACCTTTCAGGAATGGGCTCCATTCCATTAGATCAAGTCCGTGAGATTAACTAAGTAATCTTATGATAATTAATAAGCGAAAAGAGGTGTAACATGCCGTTTAGCATAGCATTAAGTGGGTTAAGAGCATCCTCCGTCGATTTGGAGGTGACCGGTAATAATATCGCGAACGCCAGCACCGTCGGTTTTAAGCGTTCACGGACTGAGTTTGGGGATGTCTATTCAAACAGTTTTTTTGGAGGCGGTGATACTGCAACTGGCGATGGTGTTAGTGTCCAGAAAGTACGCCAAATGTTCAGTCAGGGAAATGTTAGTTTTACCGACAGTAATCTTGACCTTGCGATTACAGGTAATGGTTTCTTTGTCCTAAGTGATCAGGGTGAAGCCAAGTATTCACGCGCAGGTCAATTTAGTGTCGATAAGAATGGTTATATGGTAAATAGCACAGGGATGCGGGTTCAAGGCTTTCAGGCCAACGAAAGTGGCACAGTATCGGGTGTTTTAGGTGATTTAGTCGTTGATGCCAGTGAATTGCCGCCAGTGAGAACAACGGCTGTTATTGCTGACTTTAACTTAAATTCGGCAGAGGAAGTGTTAACACAGAGTGGTACCACTGTCGATTCTGATGGCACCAGCATTGGGCTTGCTCAAGCGGGTACTCAAAATGGCTATGCCTCACAAACGATTAATGTTAATAGTTCCAATGGCTCGACTACTCAGATTGTAACCGCAGCCAATGCGACGGCAGGTGCCGTTGCTTCGCAATTTAGTTTATTAGATGGGGCTGTCGCGACAGCATCGACAAACACATCCATTTCTTCGGCGAGTTACAGTAATGTGTCAGGCTCGATGAGTATCAGTGTTAATGGTATTCGTTTTCAGCCAACGGGTTTGACAACGGCATTACAGTTAGCAGATTTGGGTACGAAAATTAACTCTTCTGCTTTGGTAGGTATTACTGCTGTTACCGATTCAAGTGGTGATTTACGAATAATTCAAGATCAAGGTGCCGATGTTATTTTCGGTTTTGCCGGCGGAGCGTCGGATAGTTTTGATGTCGTTGGTTCTGATGTTGTTTCAACCACAGTGACCTTAGATGATTCTCAACCTCAGGCTACGGTAGGCGGTTCAGTCAGCATTGTTATGGATGAGGGTTTTACCTTAACCAATGGCAGTGGCTCATCGCCTATAATTGCCTCTTTTACTGGTCAGCCGTTCATTAATAATAGCTTTAGTCCAACGGATCCCGGTTCGTACAATCATGCGACATCGACGACTATCTTCGATAGTTTGGGTAACTCGCATGTGATGAGCTCGTATTTTGTAAAACAGCAGTCTTCAGTGTCGGGAACGAACACTTGGCAGATGCATGTTCAGATAGATAATGAGGATGTCGGTGATCCTTTAATTGGCACGGCACCTTCTCGAGCTACCTATAACTTGGTGTTTAACGAAGACGGTTCACTAAATGACACGCTGTCAGATGATATTTTGATTTCAAACTGGGATCCTTTAGATGCCTCTGGTCAAATAAATGGTGCAGCAAGACCTTTGAATGTGGTGGCGGGTGGCGCTCTTCCAATACCTAGCCCGCCGACTAGCTCTAACTTTGAGATGGATATTTCAAGCTTAACGCAATTTGGTAGCCCGTTTGCCGTCAATGATTTAAGTCAGAATGGTTTTACCACGGGTAGATTGGTCGGCTTGGATGTTGATGGCTCGGGTGTTTTATTGTCTCGTTTCTCGAATGGTCAGTCGCTAATTCTTGGTCAGGTCGCCTTGGCAAACTTTAATAATACTGAGGGTTTATCGCCAGATGGTGATACTTCTTGGGTGCAGTCCTTTGCATCAGGTGATCCCATTGTCGGTGCGCCGGGTACAGCTTCGTTGGGTTTGTTGACGGCTTCTGCTGTTGAGGAATCGAATGTGGATTTATCAAATGAACTCGTGAATTTGATCATTGCACAACGAAATTATCAGGCTAACTCTAAGACCATTGAAACTGCCAATACGGTTCAGCAAGCTATTCTGAATATCTAAGTTAGCATGGATATTTAGATATTGGAGTGAAGTCTGGTAATTTACTTGGGCTAAATAGAGATACTGGCATGATTTAAGCTTTATTGTTTTTACACTAAGGTTTTTTGACAGTATTTGGGGTGAAGTAGGATGGATAAAGCATTATTTATTGCAATGAGTGGCGCCAAGCAGACCATGTTGGCTCAGCGAGCTCATGCAAACAATTTAGCGAATGTCAAAACCACAGGCTTTAAAGAAGACTTTACCCAGGCGCGAAGTATGCCTGTCTATGGTGAATATCATCCTACTCGCGCCTATGCCATGACTGAGCGACCAGGCACCAATTTTGATTCTGGCCCCTTGATTCAGACAGGCAATAATCTAGATGTCGCTATAAAAGGAGATGGCTGGATTGCGGTGCAAGCTGAAGATGGTACTGAAGCCTACACCCGGGCAGGTGACTTCAATATAGATATTAATGGTCAGCTTAGAACAGGCAAAGGTTTGCCTGTTCTCGGTGATGGCGGCCCCATTGTTTTGCCACCTTCTGCAAAAATTGAGATAGGTGCTGATGGCACTATTTCTGTTTTACCCTTGGGTGCTGCAGCAGTCGGGCTTGCCCAGGTTGATCGAATTCGTTTAGTCAATCCGGATGCTGCTGATTTAGAAAAAAGCGAAGACGGATTGGTTCATCTTAAAGAAGGCGTAGCGCCACCCATTCCAGATGGGGCTATCCAGGTAGCACCGGGTTTTCTGGAAGGTTCTAATGTGAATGCCGTGTCGGCACTGACCGACATCCTTTCTTTATCTCGTCAATACGAGCTTCAAGTGAAATTAATGAGCAAAGCCGAGGAGATTTCTCAATCAACGGCACGCTTGTTGCAGTTCTCTTAGTGTGACCTCATAAAACGTCATTAAATCGGCAGAAAGTTGTCGGTCCAAGATGTTTTAGACTTCCTTCTTAAAGTCGAAAATCCATATCGTGTCTACGAATGGTTTTGAGTCAGGTCACAGTGATTTGATGTCAGATTTCAATTCGGGAGACGCGTTATGCATCCAGCTCTTTATGTCAGTAAAACGGGCTTAAGTGCTCAAGATATGGCTTTAACTACGATATCCAACAACTTGGCAAACGTCAGTACGGTGGGATTTAAACGTGATGAAGCAGTATTTCAAGACTTGCTCTACCAAGTAAAGCGTGAACCGGGCGGTTTGAATTCTCAAAACTCTCAACTGCCTTCTGGCCTTCAGTTAGGTACCGGTGTACGTATCGAAGGTACCACTAAGCAGTTTACTCAAGGCTCGTTAGAGGTGACCGACCAAGCCTTGGATATGGCGGTGAATGGTCGAGGCTTCTTCCAGGTTTTATTGCCAGACGGCAGCACCACCTATACCCGTGATGGCCAATTCCAAATTAATTCAGATGGTCAG
>TARA_R110001592_G_scaffold358445_1_pt1 | contig 20264 bp, 21 predicted proteins | sample TARA_R110001592 | Tara Oceans TARA_R110001592 (sample SAMEA4398387) | marine metagenome | biome: Polar Biome; feature: [SRF] surface water layer (ENVO:00010504); material: water (ENVO:00002006), including particulate matter (ENVO:01000060) such as... | depth 5 m | reverse complement strand
CTGGGTTTTTATAGATTAGATTGTCTGAGTTTTTCAGCAGACCCTAAATAATCTAAAAGCCCCCAATTTGCATTTTTTAAATTTCTATGCCAACCCGCATTTAGCAAATTTGAAAAGCCGCACAAGCCTACCCACATCCCAAGATTTACAAAAGAGCCAAATCTCCCACGCGCGTTTATCGTCATGTTTTATATCTCTTTAGTTAGGCCAAAGCTGACTTATATACTATGAAGCATAAGTTTATATCTACACAATCAAACGAGCTTCTGACTTTCTTCAATCAGATTAATAAGAATTGTTTCGATTATTCTGAGGCTAACATAGTTTTAAAGTATTTGAAGTCAGGAAATGGGAAAAAGTATATTAGGAACAGAATTTCCAATTACTTCCATAATCCAATGGGGGGAATGAGAAAACCTGCCCAGTTATTCAATGACCTGTTTTGGGCTGAAGAAAGGTTTTTTGCAGTAGGTCCTTGCAAGTTGTTCCTCAACAATGCTTACTTCTGCTTTATCGTAGTAATGTAAATTGCGATAATCCTTCCAGAAAATAGCACAAATAGGAAACCCAAATAATTGTTTAAAGAACTTCGCCAGATCCCTCCGACGAAGAACGCCTAACACAAGTCGTTTCCATAAATTCAGGGACCACCAGTTGGGTCTTGTATTTTTTTGCATTCCGGCTTTTCCCTGAAAGGATTAAAAACTTAGGATGACCCATTCAAAACCTCCTGCAACTTTTTAACCATATTGGTAGAGCCTATAAAGAAAGGGGTGCGTTGGTGCAGGCTTTCTGGCTGGATGTCTAGAATTCTATTTTTTCCGTCAGAGGCCATTCCTCCCACTTGTTCAGCAATAAAAGCAAGGGCATTTGCCTCGTAAATCAACCTGATTTTTCCTTTGGTAGCTTGACTGGTTGCAGGATACAGGTAAATTCCTCCTTTGAGTAAGTTTCTGTGAAAATCTGCTACCAAACTTCCAATGTACCTGGCTGATGCACCATGACGTTTGCAACTTTCCAGATAGGAAAGAATATTTGGGTTTATAAGTGGAGTAAGGCCTTCATTCATGGTAAAGATATTTCCATCTTCAGGCATTTTCATGTCAGGGTGGGAAAGAAAAAATTCTCCCAAAGACCGCTCATAAGTGAACCCATTGGCTCCTCGTCCAGTAGAGTAAACCAGCATGGTGGAGGAACCATAAAGTACATATCCTGCCGCCACTTGCTCACTACCTTTTTGTAGTACGTCAATTTCTTTTATCGGAGAGCCGGAAGGAGTCACTCTTCGATAGATGGAGAATACGGTACCGATGGACACATTCACATCAATATTAGAAGAACCATCAAGCGGGTCTATCGCCACCACATATTTCCCTTTACTGTTTTGCAAATCAATAACAAGGTCCTCTTCTTCTGACACTATGGCGCAGACTTCACCACCTTTGGTAAGGGCTCTGGTAAACCGAATATCTGCAATGACATCAAGTTTTTGTTGTTCTTCACCTTGAACGTTTATTTGACCAAAAGCGCCTGTTACGTCTGATAGTCCAGCTCTGCTAATTTCCCTGGAAACTATTTTTGCAGCTAAGGCGATGTCACGTAAGATTTGGGAAAGTTCCCCAGATGCGAAAGGAAAATCTTCCTGTTTACTTTTAATAAAACGATCAAGAGTAACCCCGACATTATAAGCGAGGTTTTGAGTATCTTGTTTGTAAGGCTGTGTCTTCATACCTTTGAAGTTAATAGATTATAGTTAAAAAATTACTTTTTCCATTCTATATTTTCATGACACAACCTTTGGTATACAAGTTCGGTGGAGCCTCTATAAAAGATGCAAAAGCCATTCAAAGAATTGCCCAGTTACTCAAAAATCATTGGGCAAATAACCTGCTCATAGTGGTTTCGGCTGCAGGAAAAACTACCGACAAACTGGAACACCTTATTTCCTTATCCTTTGATAATAAGGATTTTGATGCGCCCTTATTTGAACTGTTGGATTATCACCTTGACCTTTGTAAGGGACTATTTGAGGAAGGTCATCCAATATTCGCCAGGGTGGAAAATCATTTTGCCCAACTGAGGAGATCCCTTGAAAATAGCGCAATAAAAGAAAATCAAGCTTTTTTTTATGATCAAATTATTGGCTATGGCGAGTTGATTTCTACAAGGATTTTTCAGGAATACCTTTGTTTGAAGGGTTGCCCTTGCCTCTGGCAAGATGCCAGAGAGCTTGTAAGCACAGATTCACGTGCCAAAATGGCGAGGGTGGACTGGGCTTTGACCATGCAGCATTGCCGTAAAATATTGATTCCTATGTTGGATACTTTTCCTGTGGTTACCCAGGGTTTTATCGGTAGAGACCTTCAAGGAAATACAACTACCTTAGGCAGGGAGGGGTCAGATTTCACGGCTGCTATTATGGGAGTAAGTCTTGGGGCTTCGGCTGTCACCATATGGAAAGACGTAGCAGGAATACTGAATGGAGATCCTGATATTTTTCCTGATGCAGTTAAATTTGAATATTTGGATTTCGAAGAAGCGGCTGAAATGACCTATTATGGCGCCAGTGTCATTCATCCTAAAACAATAAAGCCACTTAGTAAACACGGGATTTCTCTCCATGTAAAGTCGTTTCTGAATCCTTCATTGGCTGGGACCATCATAGGAGCCTTTGGTCAGGCACCGAGAATTCCTATAACGATCATAAAACACAAACTAAGCCTAATAGAATTGAGGATTAGGGATTTATCTATGTTAGGTGGTTTTCATTTCGATTATATTTATGATGTGGCCGAAAAACTGAATGCTGATATTCAGTTGATTCAAGGGGCGGCCGCCCATATAAATATTGTAATAGATGCCCTTCCTGTAGATGAGGAACAAATTATTAAAGCATTTAGAGATGTGTTTCGCGTAAGCATAAAAAATAACCTGAGGCTGGTCACGGTAAAAAACCCTACTTCTGTGGAAATGGATCATTACCGGAAGATGGAAACGGAGCTAGTGCTTGAGCAAAAAAGCCCAGATTTGATTCAATGGTTGTTTCAAAAAGAACAATAGACCACTCAAATCATCTAAAAGTATTGGTTGACTAATGGTGCTTTAAAGTTATCAATAGAACTTAATAAAATGAGTTCTACCCTAGATGATGAAAAAAATTATCATTCAGAGGCCTAACATTTTCGAATTGCATAAATCCAGATGAAAGTATCCCACGCAGCAGCGCAGCCGGGGTGCAATCGCGAAAGGAAGTAAATATTAAATGCCCAATTTTACCTATGAAAGCTCTTCTATCCTTAATAAGTTGGTTTAAATAGTACGATGTTTTCTACTTCTTTTTCAGGAATAGAATTTAGTACGAATATTATTACTACGGTCTGTTTTAGCCCAAGGAAGTTAAAAAATTATAGGCAATGCAGGAATTATTTTTTTTCTAGAAGCTGTTGTTTCTTTTCAAGCGCTGCTATCAATCCATCCAATGAACTATCAAGGATGTCATATACCTTTTGAAATCCATCCACGCCGCCATAATAAGGGTCTGGAACTTCCATAAATTCTGCATCTTTTTGAAAAGTACGCATCAATAGTAGGTTTTTTGGAACGGTTTTGTGCTGTTCAGCTGATTTTTTAACGTTTTCCAAGTTAGACTTATCCATTACAATGAGATAATCAAAATCCCTAAAGTCTGTTCTGTTAAGTTGTCTTCCACGGTGATTCATTTTAATACCATTTCTGGTGGCACAGGCGATGGCCCTTTCATCAGGTAACTCACCAATGTGAAATTCTGAAGTTCCACAGCTATCACAGCTAAAGTGGTCCTGATAATTTTTCTGCTTAATTTTATGATTGAAAAGCGCTTCAGCTATTGGAGAGCGGCAAATATTTCCTAAGCATACAAACAACACTTTTACCATAAAACGATCACTTTCTGTCTTTTAGCTACTTCGAGCAGCATGTTATTATAAAGGTTAGATTAATAAATGGTTAATTTACAGAAATGAAAGAACTATACATATGAATTTTGCAATTTATTACCTACATTTGCAGAATGAATCCTAAACAGGAATGATTCTTATATGAAAATGAATGTTGAAAAGCTAAAAGAGAAGATCACCTCCAAAGGGATGAAATTTACGCATCAGCGTTTGGTTATCTACCGTTCACTGTGTGATTCTCAGGATCATCCAACAGCTGATATGGTTTACAATCAAATCACCGAGGAAAATCCTAGTATATCTAAGGGTACTGTTTACAAAACCTTGGAGAGCTTTGTCAATGCGGGTATTTTGCAAAAATTTAGAGATGATTTAGGCTTGATGCGTTTTGACCCAGTAATGGACACCCACAGCCATCTTTATTGCAATGAAAGCAGCCATATTCGAGATTATAAGAACCCTGATTTAGAGCAATTATTAAATAATTTCTTTAAAGAGAACCAAATCGAAGGATTTGAAGTTGAAGAAGTATCATTGGTAATAAAAGGAAAAACGAAATAAATTTCTATTTATATCATTAATTTATCTATAAACAATTAAAAATTTACTTATGTCATTAGTTGGAAAAAAAGCACCTTTATTTAACGTACCTGCAGTTATTGATGGAGAGGAAATTGTAGAAAATTTCTCTTTGGAGCAATTTCTAGGTAAAAAAGATGTTATTTTCTTTTTCTACCCAAAAGATTTCACTTTTGTGTGTCCTACTGAAATTCTTGCATTCCAAGAGAAATTGGAAGAATTTGAAAAAAGAGGAGTTGCAGTAGTAGGCGCGTCTTGCGATACAGAGGAATCTCATCTTGCTTGGTTAAATTTACCAAAAGCAGAAGGTGGAATCCAAGGCGTAACTTATCCAATCATAGCTGATCCAGTAAAAACAGTAGCGCACAACTTTGGCGTATTGGCAGGAGACTGGAACTATAACGAAGAAGGAGAACTTAACTACCAAGGACTTCCTGTTGCTTATAGGGCTACATTCCTTATCGACAAAGAAGGAACCGTAAGACACGAAACTGTAAACGATCTTCCACTAGGAAGAAATATCGATGAAATGTTGCGTTTAATCGATGCATTAAGACACGTAGAAAAATTCGGTGAAGTTTGTCCTGCAAACTGGGAAGAAGGAAAAGAAGCAATGAATGCTACAAGAGAAGGAGTAGCTTCATATTTATCAAAAAATTAAGCATTATAGTGCTTCTTATAAAAGAAAACCCTGCCATACGGTAGGGTTTTTTATTTAATCCTAATCGCCGGCTAAATTTATAATACTGTTCATTTTTTTCTTTTTCTCCCTGTAAAATCTGTCCAATTCACGTGGAAATTGATCCATTTCTAGTGAAAGTGATCTAACATAGCCAACAAACCCTGAAAGTTCGGCCCTGTTAATGGCTCTACCTTCTTCTAATAATTGTATCAAACCCAGACTTGTTACAGGTCTCCTCAAGACGTGTGAAATGTCAAAAGAAATTTGTTCCGAGGCATTTTCAAACTCTATGCGCTTATTGATATTTTGAAAGGAGCCATACAATAAGACAGCGCCATCGGGCATCTTTTTTGGTTTTGCACTTATATAGTGCCAATTGTATTGATTTTTTGCTTTTACTCGATATTCAAAGCATAATGGGTTCAGCCTCGTCAAAAAAGCTCTAAGATTTTTCTAGAGAGGCCTATATCATTAGGATGAATTTGTGAAGAATCCTATTCAAGAGATTTTGACCCTATTTTAAAGTTAATCCTTGGGTGAAGGTCCTTCATTCCAGGGCTCAAAAACTCGAAATTTAATTCACCCTTTTATAGTTTATTATTGAAATAGATGCTTAATTTTAGAAATCATGTGCCCAAAACCTCAAGTTTCTGTGTTAATTTCCAGTTACAACACTCCATTTTATAAGTTGGAAAGAGCGATTAACTCTGTACTTAATCAAAGCTTTCAGGATTTTGAAATTGTACTGGTAGATGACGGCTCTCACAATGACCCAGAAAATAAATTGATTGATTTTTGCTGTCTTCATGAAACCAAGTTAACCTACATAAGGAAGATCAACGAAGGACAATCTCAAGCCATAAACAAAGCCTTGCAATGGAGTGAGGGTCACTATATTGCTATACTTGATGCAGACGATGAATACCTTCCAAACCATATCCATTCTTGTGTTGCTCAGATGAAATCATTTGACCTTATTGCTTCCAAAACTTTAACAGTAACCAATAAGCCGGAAGATTTTTTTGTAGTTGACAGGTATGATCAGCAGAAAACCATCCACGTGGATAATTGCATTCTTTTTGCTACCCTTTTCGGTAAAAGAAAGGTATTTAATAAAATCAAGTTTAAGGATGGTTATGGTGCGGATGCAGCATTTTACGAACAGGCTAAGAAATTATTTAAAGTGGGTAAGTTGGATCTCCGTACCTATGTTTACTATAGAAACAACCCTGAAAGTACTTGTGAAAAAATCAAATCCAAGTATGCTACGGATTAGCAATAGTGGCACCAATTGTGCACTGCCTTCATGTAAATCAGTGAAAGTTTGCAATTAAAAGGCATGGATTTTAACCGTATCTTCGGGAAAATCGAACAATAGCACAATGGCAACTAATATAGAAGAGAATTCCTGTTGCGAAACGCATAACCATTCTCATACTAAATCTAACACTCTTTTTGAGTCCCCATGGCTACTTAGCCTACTTAGTTTTATCCTCTTAGTAATAGCTGTTTCAGGTGAAAGCATGCTGCCTTTCCATAATTATGGAATCTCTGGTTGGCTCTTCGTTTACTTATTGGCCTATTATTTTGTAGGCTTTCCAGTGTTACGCACAGGGTGGAGGTTGATCCTACAAGGCGATGTGTTTACAGAATTTTTCCTTATGGGCATCGCTACCATTGGGGCTTTCGCTATTGGAGAGTATCCTGAAGCTGTGGTAGTTATGCTTTTTTACACGATAGGCGAACTGCTTCAAGACCGTGCTGTCAGTAAAGCCAAAGGGAATATTCAGGCCCTACTGGACATTAGGCCTGACAGTGCAAGGGTGATTAGAGATGGCGCTTCGAATTTAGTCAAGCCTGAGACTGTTGATACTGGAGAAACGATAGAAGTGAGGGCAGGAGAAAAAGTGCCATTGGATGCAATTCTTTTAAGTGAAAGCGGAACGTTCAATACAGCAGCTATTTCGGGGGAGAGCATGCCTGCCGAAATCAATAAAGGAGAAGAGGTCTTGGCAGGAATGGTAAACATTCAAGATTTGATTACCTTAAATGTATTAAGGCCTTTCTCGGAGAGTTCCCTCCAAAAGATTATTTTAACCGTTCAGGAGGCAACGGCCAAGAAAGCCAAAACGGAAAAGTTTATTCGAAAGTTTGCTAAAATTTATACGCCAATTGTTACTTACTTGGCACTGGCCTTGGTCATTCTTCCCTATTTTATAGTAGCAGATTATGCTTTTAGTGAATGGTTGTACAGGGCTTTGGTGTTTTTGGTTATTTCCTGCCCTTGTGCATTGGTCATCTCTATTCCTTTGGGGTATTTTGGAGGAATAGGAGCAGCATCTAGAAAAGGCATTTTATTCAAAGGCTCAAATTTTCTAGACTTAATCACCACGATCAACACCGTGGTATTCGATAAAACAGGGACATTAACCAAAGGGGTTTTTGCTGTAGAAAAAGTGGAATCAATACCCAATGCTGATCCAGAATGGCAACATTTGGCTGCTTCTCTTGAATCCAATACCAATCATCCCATTGGGAAAGCCATAGTGAAACATCTATCAGATGGGGCAAGTCCTGTGACATTTTTAAAAGAAATACCAGGTAAAGGCCTGATGGGAGTGGTTAAGCATAGGAGGGTGCTGGCAGGAAATAGACTGCTAATGGAAAGTCAAGAAATACAAGGTTTACCAAATGAGACTTACCCTAATAAAACGGTCATATATTGTGCAATTGATGAATTGTTCTGTGGTTATTTTGTGTTGGCTGATGAAGTTAAAGCGGACGCCAGAGAAGCCTTTATATCACTTAGAAAGCTAGGGATTCATAATTTAATGATTTTTTCAGGGGATAAAGCCGAGGTGGTTGAAGCCTTGGGAAAAGAACTAAAAGCAGACATGGCCGTAGGAGGAATGCTTCCGGAGGAAAAATTGGCAAAAATTGAGGTCCTTAAAGAAGACCCTATAAAAGTTGTAGCTTTCGTTGGAGACGGTATCAATGATGCGCCTTCCATTGCCGCAGCCGATGTGGGCATTGGAATGGGGGGAATGGGAAGTGATTTGGCCATAGAGACAGCCGATGTAATTATCCAAACAGATCATCCTTCCAAAGTAGCCTTGGCATTTAGAATAGGGAAGGCAACGAAAAGAATCGTATGGCAAAATATAAGTCTTGCCTTTGCCGTAAAATTTTTGGTCTTGGCCTTGGGTGCAGCTGGAATGGCGGGAATGTGGGAAGCCGTATTTGCGGACGTTGGTGTAGCCTTACTTGCTATTCTAAATGCCATTAGAATTAATTATTTATTCAAATAACATAGTCTATGCTTTTTACCGCTTTATCTACTAAAAAGGAAGTCTGGTCAACCATTAAAAATCAATTGCAACTGGGTGCTTCTGACCCTAAACATCCTTTCCATTTTGTAAACCTTTGTACCCTAAATGAGGATCAGCCAGACAGTAGGTACGTGGTTCTTCGAGAGGTAGATGCCTCCTTACAATTGTTTATTTACACCGACAGTAGAAGTGAAAAAGTATCTCAAATAGGCAAAAATATCCATGTCTCCCTGCTCTTTTATCATCCAGAAGATCGCTGCCAGGTTAAAATAAATGGGAAAGCCTACCTTAACTCCAATACTACAATACAGGAAAAACATTGGAACAATATCCCAGTAGATGCTCAAAAGAGCTATCATTCTGTTTTGGCACCTAAAACTGCTGTAGCTCAACCGGAAGATGGTTGGGAGCAAGAAAGCCATTTGGGAAGTAAAAATTTTACAGTATTAACCATCGTTCCTGATCAAATAGAATGCTTGCAACTGGATAAAGGAGGCCATTTGAGAATCGTTTTTGACAAATTAAATAATGCCTGGGATTCATCATGGTTGGTTCCTTAGCTGTTGATCATTTCTAGTGCTTGTTGGGCAAAAAGAATAAAATTGCTATCTTCAATGGATTAATCCAGCAATAACATTTCTAAAAATTTTATTTCCATGCATAACAGAAGAGACTTTATTAAAAAGACCGGATTGGCAACAGCCTTTTTAGGTTTAGGCCTTGGAGGGCAGGCTTTTTCATTGGCGCCCCGTGAGGAATTGTTCAAAATTTCATTGGCCCAGTGGTCCGTCAATAGATTGCTTTTTTCTAAGCAAATGGACAATTTGGATTTTGCCATACTCGCAAAAAAACATGGTATCTCTGCAGTTGAATATGTGAACCAGTTTTTTATGGACAAAGCCAAGGACACGAGTTATCTGAAAGAAATGAAAACCCGAGCGGAAGGCGAAGGCGTCACTTCTGTATTGATTATGTGTGACAATGAAGGAAAATTAGGAGCCAGAGATACTTCTGAGAGAATGGAAACTGTAGAAAACCATAAAAAATGGGTAGAAGCAGCTAAATTTCTTGGATGCCACTCAATTAGGGTAAATGGATACTCTTTTGCTAGGTACAGTGCGGATAAAAAGGAATTTGCAGAATCTATGAAGCTTGTGGCCGATGGCTTGCGGAACCTCTGTGAATTTGCTGATACAATGGGTATTAATGTAATGATAGAAAATCATGGTGGTTTTTCCAGCAATGCTAAATGGCTTACTGGTGTAATGAAAGCAGCAGATCATCCAAGAGCTGGAACCTTACCGGATTTTGGCAACTTCTTGATGTATAGAGAAGAAGGAGAAAAAACCCTTTCCTATGATTCCTATAAAGGTGTAAAACAATTGATGCCTTTTGCCAAAGGAGTAAGTGTAAAACCTACTGTTTGGGATGGAAAAGGCAACCAGTCTCAATTGGATTATGAAAAAATGATGTCCATTGTGCTTGAAGCGGGTTACCATGGCTATTGTGGTATTGAGCATGGTGAAGAAGGGCGCATTTGGGAAAGCATTGTAGAAATACGTGAACAGCTTGAGGCTACCGAGAAAGCGCTGAGAGGATCTTTTTCTGTTTAAGACTTTAGCCATAGCGAATAATTAGATAGCCATAATAAACCCCCTGGCTCCAGAAATCAGGGGGTTTATTATGGCTATGACCAATCATTTTTACTTGAGTTCGAGTTAAATTCGTCCTAATACCTGCTCAGGAATCATATCGAATATTTTTTTTGGGATGACTGAGCTGAAAAAGGAGAGACAGTTTTCTTTGCCAGCGTTTCAACAACTTATAAAAGTATTTCTCTAATCCTCCGGTGATGAATCTTCTTACCTAAACAGGTTCCACACACGTTTTTTATCAATTCTACTCTATATTGGGAGAGCTGGAATGCCATAGAAGGCTATAAAAACAATTAAACTACCATTACAAATTGGAATATATTTTGTCATTAGTGCAAGTTTTGCGTGTAATAAATATTAATTCGTCTGTTTTACTGATAATTAATTTTGTGTAATCAACTTTTTACACGAATTTTATTACTCATTATTAGATGAAAATTTTCTGGCTAATCTTTAACTTCTCATTTCTATTTTAAGAAGTGTTATAATTGAAAAACACCATGACCCAAAAATCCTTGATTTATTTACTTTTCGCATTGGTTTTATACTCCTGTGCTGAAAAGAAAGCTCCTTTGCCAAACATCATTTTAATTATGGGGGATGATATTGGTTATTCTGATATAGGGGCATATGGAGGAGAAATTGAAACGCCAAATATCAACCGCCTGGCAGATGGAGGATTAAAATTCAGGACTTTTTACAACATGGCCAAATGCAACCCTACCAGATCAACCATGCTTACAGGTCTATATGACGGTGGAGCGGGTGCCGTTCATATAGCCAACTTGACCAAACAAGCGGGTTATAATAACATTATGAGTGGTAAAGAACACTTTGACCCATGGGTACCGGAATACTGCAAAGCCGAAAATGTATTTGATCATTCCTTTTATTTTTGGGCCACAACAGAATATTTTCTTCCTCCATCAGGAGCGTTCGAAAGACCTTTTTACCTTGAGGGCAAGGAACTAAGGGCTGATGAAATAGAACATGAAAAATCACCAATGTATAAAACTGATTTTATCACTGATTATGCTTTGAAATGGTTGGATGAAACTTTTGAAAAGGAAGAGCCTTTCTTTCTCTATTTGCCTTATCATGCTGCGCACTATCCACTACAGGCCCGACCTGAGGACATAGAAAAATACAGGGGAAAATACCTCAAAGGCTGGGATGTTCTACGTCAAGAACGCTTCGATCGAATGGAGGAGATGGGAGTGCTTCCACAAGGTGCAAAACTAAGCCCACCGGAAAACAATTTGAATAAATCCCGGGGGCCATTATTGGAAGATTATACTGATTATTATGCATGGGATAGCCTATCGTCGGCGAAAAAAGATTCACTTGACCTTGAAATGGCTGTTTTTGCAGCCATAGTTGACCGGATGGATCAGAATATTGGGCGGGTTTTGAAGAAGCTGGAGGAAAATGGAAAGCTTGAAAATACCATTATCATGTACCTCAACGACAATGGCTCTTGCCCATTTTATACCAATAAAATTCCCGATAAGCAGCCAGGTCCTGCGGATTCTTATTGGAGTTTGCGCACCAATTGGGCCATGTTGGGAAATACCCCGTTCCGTCAACACAAACAGTCAGGCCTTGAGGGGGGAAGCCATACGCCATTTATCGCATACTGGCCAGGTAAAATTGCCCCGAATACCATTACTGACCAAGTGGGACATGTGGTGGATATTGCGCCCACTTTTTTGGACTTGCTAAACATCCAATACCCAGATTCGATCCATGGTCATGCAACTTTACCGCTGCATGGTAGTTCATTACTTCCTGTCTTTATGGGCGAGCTACGTCCGGAACCAGCGTATTTTATCTCTGGAATGGATAAATTCAGAATGTTTAGAAGTGGTGATTATAAAATTGTCCGAATGAACGGAGGGGAATGGGAGTTGTACCACATTAAAAATGATCCCTCAGAACTGGTGAATTTAGCCGATACCATGCCGGGGAAAGTAAAGGAATTGGCCATGAATTATGAAGCTACGCCAGCTGGATCCGCTAAAAACCATCCTTAATCCAGAAGGTTTTGTTTGCTATATAACAAAAGTAGCCCTGAGGCATTTAGACGCAACAGGGCTATCAAGTACCAATGGCTATATCCGCCTATTGTTTTTTGAGGAGGTATAAAATTACGCCATTAGAAATACTACCATACTTCTAGGTCCATGTGCTCCTATGACCAAAGACTGCTCAATATCTGCAGTTTTGGATGGTCCGGCTACAAATACGCCATAACCAGGCTCAGCTACATTTATCTTTTGATAGACTTCATGCATGTTTCCCAACAAACGGTCAACTTTCAGCAAAACTATTAGATGCTGAGCAATGAAGGGCAAAGCCCTATGGACAATTTTTTCCTCAGGAAGCCAAATGGCTGCATTTTCCACTACTCCCCAATCACCTTCAAGGATGGCTACTTCTATATGTTCTAATTCATGGGGATCCTGAACTTTCCCGATATCAAAGTTTCCAGTGATCCCATCAACCATAGACAACACCTGATTGTCTGGGGTGTAATTATCTTTTAGATAGGCTTGTACGGCTGCTTTTCCTTCTCCTGTTCTGGCTGTGCCACCATTCAGTTTTATGCTGGCCTGAAATTGTTCGATCAGGTTGTCTTCATAGGGAAATTCCGGATGCTCCGGCAATGGGAGCAAATCAGGTTTATTCTTTTTTATGGCCGCTATAATGGCTTCTTTACTGCTATTCATTGCTTCCTGTTTTTTCGATACCATTCCTTGAAACTTTCTTTGGGCACTTCCGGCAACTCTCTGTGTTTACCCCATGCATTAAAGCTATTGTAAACAAAACCACGAGGACTAATAGACAGTGATTTTCTGGCCAAGTTGCCCATCATGTCGAATAGTTTTGGCTTAGACATTACATTGCCACCAAAGCGCATGGCCCATTTTTTAGAAGGCTGGGAGGGACCTTCTTTGGTAATTACTTGTCGCCATTTGTACAATTGCTCATGAATATTAATTTTCACTGGGCATACATTAGTGCATGAGCCACAAAGGGTGGAGGCAAAAGGTAAGGTACTGTGTTTTTTTAAATCCATACCGGGAGAAAGTATGGAGCCTATAGGTCCTGGCACCGTGGAACCATAGCTAAACCCACTGCTTCTACGATAAATAGGGCAGGTATTCATGCATGCACCACAACGTATGCATTTTAAGGAGTTTCTGAAATCCTCTCTACCCAATTGGTTGGTTCTGCCGTTGTCCACCAAGATCAAGTACATTTTCTTTCCTTCTCTTGGCCGGTGAAAATGGGAGGTATAGTTGGTTATGCTTTGTCCGGTGGCACTTCTGGCAAGGAGCCGAAGGAAAACACCAAGATCTGCTGCACGCGGAATGAGTTTTTCTATTCCCATACAGGCGATATGCAAATCTGCCAGGTGGGTGCCCATGTCTGCATTGCCTTCATTGGTGCACACCACAAATCCTCCCGTCTCAGCAATACCAAAGTTCACACCAGTAATGGCTGCTTTGGCTTGAATAAATTTTTGCCTTAAATGTTGTCTAGCTGCCTCGGTAAGGTAGGCGGGATCATCTGCACCTGCATCTGTTCCCAGATGTTCGTGGAAGATGTCTCCAATTTCTTTTTTCTTAAGGTGAATGGCAGGCATTACTATATGACTTGGTACCTGCTTGTTGAATTGTATGATCCTTTCCCCAAGGTCTGTGTCTACAACATCATAACCTTTGTCTTCTAGGAAATGATTAAGCCCACATTCTTCTGTGAGTATAGATTTACTTTTGACTAGATTTTTAACCTGATTTTCCTCCAGTATGCGTAATACATGTTGGTTATGCTCATCTGCATCCTTTGCCCAGAGTACTTCTATACCATTTTCTATGGCATTTTTCTCAAATTTGAGGAGCAATTGATCGAGATTGGAAAGCACATGGTCCTTGATTTGAGAAGCATTGGTTCGTAAATTTTCCCATTCAGGAATTTTTTGTGCCGAAACATCTCTTTTCGTGCGGACATGCCATAAGGTATCATCATGCCAATGGCTTCGTTCATCGTCCTTTAGAAATTCTTCGGCTGCAGCCGCATGGGTTGGTGTCGCTTTCATTTTTTACTGTTTTTGGGTTTTCGATACCTTTGCATTTAGGATCTCTGCTATGTGCATGACCTTCATCGGACTTTTGTTCCGCCGAAGGATTCCTTCCAAATGCATTAAACAGGACATATCCGCCCCTGTGATCACCTGTACACCCTGCTCCTCATGGTCTTTGATACGGTCTTTGCCCATACCTACTGATACGGCCTCTTCAAGTACGGCAAATGTACCACCAAACCCACAGCACTCGTCTTTTCTGGTTAGTTCTATGAGTTCGATGCCGCTGACCATTTCCAGTAATTGCTTGGGCTTGTTAAATTCAACACCCATTAGCTCTGAAGGTTTTGCCAATTTGAGGCCCCTTAGTCCATGACAACTCGCATGAATACCTACCTTAAAAGGAAAATCTGCTGTAAGTTCCTTAATTTTCAATACATCAGTAAGAAACTCACAAAGCTCATAAACCTTTGGTTCATTTTCTTGGCCTGAATAAATATGGTCTTTGGTATGTAAGGTACAGCTGCCCGAGGGACAAACCACATAATCAAATTCGCTAAAGTTTTTTCTAAACAAAGCAGCGGGCCCTTCTCCAAATTCTTGATAACCCGAGTTGGCCATGGGTTGGCCACAACAGGTTTGTTTAAGGGGATAATCCACGTCTACGCCTGCGCTTTCTAAAAGCTCAAGGCTGGCAATGGCTACCTGAGGGTAAAATTGCTCTACGTAACAAGGTATAAATAATCCAACTTTCATCAATGCGGTTATTCTTGGATAATTAACTAAATACAAGGAGTCTTTGTTGGCTCCATTTTCTAAATATAAGCATCATAAGGTTCAGTCCCATTGGTTCAAGGCAAAATATAGCCGGGAGCTCCCTTTAATTTTTTCCAGCCAACGCTAATTTCTGTCTGTTATAAGACAAGTTTATAACGATATTGAGAAGAAACTGTACTTACAATTAACGATAAACTTACCTAGTAATCCTTCCACTTCCATCCTGCACTGTGCTGATGAGCGAAATTTTCAATTTTTTAAGATTAATGTATAAAGAGCTATTAATGTCCTATTGGGATCAATGTTTTTTCTTTATTAGTTAGTGCCTAGAGGATTATGCTTTTTTATCCATTTGACCAGATTTTTAAATATAACGGGATAAATTATTTTCAACATTATTGGTACTCTTGGCGTAATTATTTTAAATTACCTTATAAACACTCATGTGATATGAAAACTGATGTTGAAGAAAAAAACATAGTGGTAAAAATGAGTTTAAGGCCCTCAACCATAAAAAGGATTGAAGTCTTAAGAAGGAATTCAGGAAATGATAATCGCAGTCAATTGGTTTCCAATGCCATTGAAATAACAGAAGCCTTATCGGCTTATATTCATTCAGGGGCAAAGATTTACATAGAGAAAAAAGATGGAACCAAGGAGTTACTAAATATTGAGGGAATCTAGTGTCTATGGAGACGAAAGATGAAAATATTGTGGATTGGGGTGATGAATCTACTTCTTCTGAGTCCTCCAGTTCAATCCTCAGAACCACAAAAGAAATCGTAAATGAATACGATATTTTTAGATTAGCCAATTGGATTTTGGCCATTTGTGCATTTGTTTATATCTCTTTTGGGCTGATTAGAATTTATTATCCAGGCTACCAAGTAGTTGAAAATGGATTAAAAGTGTATAAAAACGAAGGAATTGTTGAGGTCTGGGAATACACTAAAGTCTTTCTAAATTCCATCATTTCTTTAATTTTGGGCCTTTATTTTGGTGCCAAGGCTCAGGCTAGGAAAACAAATAGTCAAAGCAACCTATAATGAATTTTCAGATATGCTTTAGTTTCCATGAAAACGCACAAAGGGATGTGTTAAAAACACAACCACCATTGATCATTGAAAATATTCAACTTTAAATTTTCTGAAATTCTATTGGCTTGTTGTCATTAGCAATTAAAGTATTTACTTTTTACTAATCTCAGCTTGGTAGCTCATTATTTATATTAATGGGTCCTTTTCATTCCTATAAATTTTTTTTCACAAAATTATTCGTGAACTAAAAATACAGACAAGTATTTGTAACTATAATTTTAATTATATATATTTAATCCTGACTTTCTCATTTACAATGGATTCTGAGAGATGAACCTCCTTGAATTATCCGAAGTTCGCAAAAATTATTAGGAGGTAGAGGGTTTTCGGGCAGTGTATAGGTCAGGGCAATTGTTTCATAGGTCATTATAAAAACGCAAGCACATGAAAAAACCCAATCTTATTTTATCGTCGATTAAAATATTGCTCATTATTTCCTTTGTGGCTTGTTCGGATGCTGTATCCGAGGAAAACACAAATAATGTTTCAATAGCACCTGATGATTATCCCACACTATCCTTTGAGGATTTTACGGTAAAAGAAATGATTCCCCTGGAAACAACTGAGGACAACCTGATGGGTATGGACCTGCGGATAAAATTTTCAGACAGTTTCATAGCAGTTATGGATGAAAACAAAACCAATAAGCTTCACTTATTTGACCAGAAAGGAAGTTACCTTAGGGCGATTGCTGAGGTAGGTAAAGGCCCTGGAAGCATCCGATCTCTGAGGGACTTTGAGTTTGGAAAAGCAGAGGAGGTATTGGTGCTTTCTCCTATTGCAGACAAAGCCGATGTATACAAATTTTCTAAGGATGGAAATTTAAGCGAAGCCTTTGAATTGGCTTATAGTGCGCATTCTTTTATTAGATTAGAAGGGGGAGGTTTTTTATTTCAAGGCGGGTATAATCTGCCATTTGTAACGCATAGGGTGATTCAAACAGATGCGGAAGGGAATATTCAGCAGCGCTATTTGGAAAACGATTATGAGAACGTAATGCTACCCATGATGGAACGTAATTTTTTCCCATCTGATAAGGGGGTTATTATGCTGGAAATATTCAACCCAAATTTATACTTGTACCAGGGTGATAGTCTTGGACAGGTTCTCCATGCCGACTTTGGCACTTATGATTTACCGTCCAATTTTTGGGATGTGGACCTTATGGCTAGCTTTGAAAAGATCAATGAAAATGGTTGGGCCACTTTTAGAGGTGTTTTCCAACAGGGAAGTTTGATGGTTACAGACATTGTAGTACAAAAAGGAATGTCAATGTCCAAATACATTTTGTTCCATAAGGGCAAAGATATTTACAAACTAAAAGCTGATAGGGACGATGATATGGTATTCTTTTACCCTATCGGTATCAATAAAGAAGAACAAGTGCTCTTCCTGACCTACCGGTCAATATTGGAAAAGCATGCCCAGGAATTTCCCGAAACATTCTCGGTAGAAGATTTACCGGATGGAGACTTTGATTATCCCGTGATATTGCATGTAGAATTAAACAGTAGTTTATGAAAAAGGCATTTTTTATTGCATTTAGCGCTTTTCTATTAAACGTTTCCTGTAAGGAGTCGGTTAAGAAAGAAATTGCGACAGGGCCGATGGAGCTGACTATTGCAATGGAAGACATTCAACCGGCTTATGCTTTTAGCAAATTTGACCTTGTACCGCTGGAGTTAAATGACTTGTCATTGGTAGGCGCTATTGACAAATTAATTGTGGAAAAGGATAAATTATTTATCCTTGACAAGGAGGTTACAAAAAGTGTTTTTTGTTTTTCTACCGCTGGAAAATTCCTTTTTAAAATAAACAATATTGGGGAAGGAGATGGCAAATTCTCCAAACCATTTGATTTAAATTTGTTCAATGAATCGCTACAGATTTTGGATATAATCCAAAAGAAAATCCTTGTATTCGATTTGGAAGGCAATTATAAGCACGAAAAACCAGTCCCGTTTGAGGAACAGGTTGTCAATTTTTTCCCAATCAATCAAGATTTTACCGCTTATCATATGGATGGCAGGTCTTTTGGGTCTGAGGAAACGGATTTTATCAGGGTTTTGGGTAATAAGGATTCCACCATTTCAATTCAGGGAGTGTCGGATATAGGAAGTACAGATGCCTACCAAGTTCCCATAGAATTTTCTCAACATGATGGCAACGTTCGGTTCCTACACGCCTGGACGGACACCATTTACAATATCTCGGAAAAAGGAATAGAGGCTGACTACATTTTAAATTTTGGAGCAGATCGCTTGGACAAGAAGGTCAAGAAACTTCCTTTAATGGACATGCGGAAGTTTATAATGGGAAACCCGTATGTTTTCAATGCTGCCAATCTTGTTGAAAATGAGGAATACCTGAGCTTTCAATGGACCAGAAGTGTAGCCGGCTATGCCAATTCTGAAGATCAAACTTATGTCTCCTATTACAGGAAAAGCACAGAAAAGCTTGATCATTTCCCATTGCTAGAAAACTGGGTGGAGAAGGTGAATTTGCAAGGGCCTCTCTATGGAGCCGGGGAATGGTTTTTTGGTTACTTGAATTATGAAGACTGGAACAAGCTTTCAGCAGAAAGTAAAGATGATCTTATTATACAAAATTCCAATGTAAACGCTGAATATTTGGATGCTGGAAATCCTATTATTGTCAAATACAGGCTAAAGGAGGGTTATAAATAGCATTAGTGCCTTCGCTTTAGATCGTTTGGATTTCCAGGTAACGCCATAAATATGTGTCCAATTATAGAAGCCATCCCCTCATATCCCGGCGGTTGAGCGGAGCCGAAACCATAGGGTAACGGGGACACATTGCTTATTCCTTCCGCTGCACTAGGAATCACTTCCCACTGCTTATAGTCAGGATTCCTATCGTACATTCTTTAAAGACATTACCGTAATTGTAGTAGAATCGTTTATTATCCCTATTTCACCTGCCCGGAAGGGCTTAATGTCACAGCCACGGGCCTAGCCCGTGGTTTAGTGATTATATATTGTCAGTTTTTTTAAGAATGATGGATCAGAAAAACGGCTGGGATTTTATGAAGGTCCGGATGTTTCTTGCGCCAATCTGCGACTTTTTTGGTTAGGATCATTTCATCGCTACCCGTTATATTGCTAGCAATACATAGCAAGGTATTGCTGCTGAGGTTGGCCAATAAATCTTCGATCATCCGGTTATTTCTGAAAGGCGTTTCCATAAACATCTGGGTGGTGTTTTCCCTGATCGATTTGGCTTCCAGTTCTTTGATTGCTTGTACCCTGTCTTTTCGGTCTATAGGCAAGTAGCCATTGAAAGTAAAGGACTGTCCATTAAAGCCGGAGCCCATCAAAGCCATGAACAAGGAAGAAGGTCCCGGCAATGGAACTACTTTAATGCCTAGTTTATGCGCCAATGCAACTGCATTGGCGCCAGGATCAGCGATTCCAGGGCAGCCAGCTTCAGAAAGGATGCCTACATCATGCCCCTTTAATAATGGGTCAAGCAATTTCTTTAATTGCTTATCGGGCGTTTTTTTATCCAATTTTTCTAAGTGCACCTCTTCCAGGTTCACCCCTAATTTAAGGCTACTGATATACCTGCGAGCTGTTCTGAAATCTTCCACCAGGTAATGGGAGGTTGCTGCAATTACGTTTTTTACCACAGGTGCCATGATGTCCTGGCCTGTTTCGAGTACCAATACATTAGGTATCAGGTATAATATTCCCTTAGCTTTCATTATTTTTGGATTATGGAAAATGGAATGCCTTCTTTAGCAAAAGTACTTATTTTTATCGGACTGCTGTTACTGATCGCAGGATTGCTGCTCTGGTTCTTGCCTAAATTTCCGGGTTTTAAAGGCTTGCCCGGTGATATGGTCTTTAAAAAAGAAAATTTCACTTTTTATTTTCCCTTGGGTACCAGCATACTCTTGAGCTTGTTGTTGACTTTATTGCTCTATTTGTGGCGGAAATTCGGGGGGTAATGTGGTATTGAGAATTGCCTTAAATCTGAAAAGGCTTCCTTATTGTATGAAAGCGTTAAGTGATCTATTGTACTACTATTATTTATCATCATTTTTTACTCGCTTACTTGGGTAATGTTCAACCCTGTTCGGGGTTGGGATTTAGCGAGGTTA
>TARA_R110001592_G_scaffold43104_1_pt1 | contig 20269 bp, 21 predicted proteins | sample TARA_R110001592 | Tara Oceans TARA_R110001592 (sample SAMEA4398387) | marine metagenome | biome: Polar Biome; feature: [SRF] surface water layer (ENVO:00010504); material: water (ENVO:00002006), including particulate matter (ENVO:01000060) such as... | depth 5 m | reverse complement strand
AAATAAGTTGTTTATATTTCTATTCTAATTTTTTGTCATGTACTAAAGGAAATCATTTTAAAATCGGAAATTACTTGTCCAAATTGTGGACATAAAAAAGTAGAGGAGATGCCAACTGATGCTTGTCAATTTTTTTATAAAAAATGAACCCAAATCATGAATTAGAAAAGAATCTTTTTTAATGTCCCAGACATAATCTTCTTTAAAAACCTTAGGAATAAAATATAGAATCTACATGTATATAGACAATCAATTTCTTGTCACTTTCAGGAACTTCTATTTATTTGTTTCAATATCTTTTGCCGAAGTGCAATCCCAAGAACCCACTAAGTCTTTTTTATCAATTTGATGTGTACATGCTATTAAAAAGACAAATAAAGCAAATAGTATCTTTTTCATTTAAATTGATTTAATGAATAGGATAAGTAGATTGAAATAGTGTTTTTAAAGCAACATCTATTTTTGATTATGGTTTTTTTGAATGTCCGTATTCATTCATAATACCATTTTTGTCATTCAGAATGGAGTGAAACGACATGAAGAATCTATTGAAAATCAATGCGGTTCCTCCTTTGTCGGAATGACAAAATTATTATATTTTCAGACTTATGACAAATTACGGACATTCAATTAATTTTTAAACTTAATTAATGAAATTAAGGAGACTAAGGCCCAAATCCCTTCTAAAACAATAAATGGCCAATAGTTTAATAGGATAGAGGCAAGGGAAGCCATAGATGCTCCCGTGAAATTAAGAAGTATAAATATTAGACTATTATTAGATAACCGTCCGGTAACATTTAAAACGTAGGCCAATAAAATTTGAAAAACGCCTAAAAACCCAATCCAATCCGTTATACTCATAATGATTATTTCTTCAACAAAAAGGATTTAAGCTGATTATAAGTGCTGATTTTTATGGAAACTTTTTCTTTTCCCATTACAGATTGTATTTGCTCTGGCAACGATTGTTTTTCTTTAATTACTGCTTCCACAACATCTAAAAATTTTGTTGGATGTGCTGTTTCCAAAAAGATACAATGTGTCTTTGGATGGTTCTTTAAATAGGTTTTACATCCCAAATAACCAACGGCACCATGTGGATCAGCAACATAGTTATAATTGGTGTATATTTCTTTGAGTGCCTCTTTGGTTTCACCATCAGAAAAACTGTAAGACGATACATTGTTTTTTAAAGTGTTAAAGCTGTTTTTATAAATTTCCTGGATTCTAATAAAATTACTTGGGTTCCCTACATCCATTGCACTACTTATTGTTTGTACAGATGGTTTTGGTTGGTATAACTGAGTCTTTAAATATTCTGTCACTACGTTGTTTTTATTGTTTGATGCAATAAAATGAGCAATTGGCAATCCTAATTGTTGTGCCATCATACCAGCACATACATTTCCAAAGTTCCCACTAGGTACTGAAAACACCAGGTTTTTATAGTTGTTGTGTAATTGTTTATAAGCAAACATAAAATAGAACAGTTGAGGTAACCAACGTGCTACATTAATGGAGTTGGCAGATGTTAACTGCATATAATTCGTTAACTCTTCGTCTAAAAATGCTGTTTTGACCATGATTTGACAATCGTCAAAAGAGCCATTAACTTCTAAAGCCTTAATGTTTTGTCCTAAAGTTGTTAATTGCTTTTCTTGAATGTCGCTCACTTTTCCACTTGGATATAAAATAACCACATTGACGCCTTTCACGCCTAAAAAACCATTGGCCACAGCACCTCCAGTATCTCCCGAGGTAGCTACCAAAACAGTTACTTCATTAGTGTTGTCTTTATTAAAATACGCCAAACAACGTGCCATAAAACGAGCGCCAACATCTTTAAATGCCATGGTTGGCCCATGAAACAATTCTAAAATAGATATGTTTTCATTTAATGTAATTACAGGAAAATCAAACGACAAGGTTTCTTCAATAATGGTTTTTAAAACAGTTTCAGGAATATCTGGAGAAACAAATTGCTCAATGGCCTTGAACGCGATTTCATTGTAAGATAATGAATCAACAGTGTCAAAAAAATCTTGAGATAAGGGTGTAATGGTTTCAGGAAAATATAATCCTTTATCAGGCGCTAAGCCTTTTATTACAGCTTCCTTAAAAGATGCGTTTGGTGCTTGTTTATTTAAGCTATAATAATTCATCTTAAATTGTAATTCAATTTTATGCCATTGCGAAGCAAATTATTATTTGCTGTGATAATCTATTTAATTTGTAGAGATTACCACGTCGTTCCTCCTAGTAATGACAGATATTAGTTAATTATTTTAATTCCTTCGACATTAATTTTGCATACATACGTATCAAATTCAATAGTTGTATTTTTATAGATATTTTTAATTGCAGTTTCCACGTTTATAGCAGTTTTTAATCCTTTACTTAAATTAAAAATTGAAGGGCCAGAACCTGAAATCCCGCAACCTAACGATCCTGCTTCTAAAGCTACTTTTTTTACCTCATTAAAGTATGGTATAAGTTTACTGCGGTACGGTTCAATAACAACATCGTGCAAAGATTTGCTAATTAATTCATAATCATTGGTATGCAGTGCATGCACCAAACTGCCAACATTTGCCCATTGTGTTATGGCTTTTTGTAACGGAATTTCTTTAGGTAAAATCGCTCTAGCCTCAGATGTTTTTATTTCAATTTTCGGGTGAATAATGATGGCATACAAATCATTAGGTGTTGGAATTTGTAATATTTCCAAGGGATTGATGCTTTTTATTAATGTAAATCCGCCAAAAATAGCAGGAGCCAAATTGTCGGCATGTTCACACTTGCTGGCAACAGCCTCGCCTTTTATAGCAAAATTGGTAAGTTGCGTCTTGTTATAAGGTCTTCCTAATAACTCATTTATAGCAAATACACTACCCGCAGCACTTGCCGCACTACTACCAATACCACTGCCCGGTTTAATGTTTTTGTAGATTTCAATTTCGAAACCACAATCAGGATTTGCATCTTGGATAAGTGCTAACGCAGACACCCCGGCTACATTTTTTTCTGCATCAAAAGGCAAATCAAATCCCTCGATTTTAGTAATGTATATTCCTTTAGACTTGGTTTTTCTAACAATCATTTCATCACCAATATGGTCCAAACAAAAGCCGAGTACATCAAAACCACAAGAAACGTTTGCAACCGTTGCAGGTGAAAATATTTTAATTTCGTTTTTCATTAGTTTCTTTTTTACGTCATTGCGAACTTAGTGAAGCAATTTCACCGTTTAAATCTCTTTTCATAAGATTACTTCAGTCGTCCAGACAGCTATCAGGATTCCTTCGTAATGACGAATATTTTAATTGTTTCCTATGCGTATAATATCCGCAAATAAACCAGAGGCCGTTACATCTGCTCCAGCACCAGCACCTTTAATAATCATTGGTTGTTCGGGATAACGATGTGTGTAAAACATCACAATATTATCTTTTCCTTTTAAATTGTAAAAGGGGTGTCCTTCAGGAATTTCTTTAAGACCAACCTGTGCTTTTCCATCATTCAATTCTGCAACATACTTTAATTGGCAATTTTTTGCTTTTGCAGATGCATATAATTTTTGAAAATGTGTTTCATCAGTAATAAGCGATTTATAAAAATCAGCTACCGAATCAGTTTCTAAATTAGCTTTTGTTAAAAAAGAGGTGTTATGAATATCTTCGAGATTCATTGCCATCCCGCTTTCTCGGGCTAAAATTAATATTTTTCTGGCCACATCTACACCGCTTAAATCAATTCTTGGGTCTGGTTCCGTATACCCTTCACTTTGGGCTTGTTTTACCACATCGTGGAATGTTGTAGATTCATCAAAATTATTGAACACAAAATTTAAACTTCCAGATAGAACAGCTTGCACCGTTGTAATTTTATCCCCCGAAGCAATTAAATTATTTAGCGTATCAATAATTGGTAAACCCGCACCAACATTAGTTTCAAATAGAAATGGCGCATTGTATTTTAGCGATAGGCGTTTTAATAAACCATAGTGCTCAAAATCACTTGAGCAGGCAATTTTATTACATGCTACCACACCTATACTTTGACGTAAATATTTGGGATATAAGTTGGCAACATCACTATTGGCAGTCACATCAACAAAAATGCTATTTCGTAGATTTAGTTTTTTTACCATATCAAAAAAACCTGTCAGCGACGCTTTTTCAGCTTCCTTTAATTGGTCTTTCCAAGTATTTAAATCAATGCCTTCTTCATTAAAATACATGGTTCTGGAATTTGAAATTCCAGCAATTCGCAAATTGATTTTCAGGTTGTCCTTTAAATATTTTTTTTGTTGTTTTATTTGTTCAACAAGTTTTTCGCCCACATTCCCAACGCCTGTAATAAATACATTGAGTTGTTTTGTTTTTGTTTCAAAAAATTGTTCATGAAGTGTATTCAGGGCTTTTTTTACATCACTTTGTAAAATAACGGCAGATATGTTCTTTTCTGAAGCACCTTGTGCGATAGCCCTGATATTAATATTGTTTTTACCTAAGGCACTAAACATTTTACCGCTAATACCTTGATGGTTTTTCATATTGTCGCCTACTAGCGCAATAATGGACAACTCTGTTTCAACAATTATCGGATCAATTTTATGAATGGCTATTTCATTTTCAAAGGCAGCATCAATGGCGTTTTTTGCGATATGGGCATCTTGTTCATCAATACCTAAACAAATCGAATGTTCTGAAGACGCTTGTGTAATAAAAATAACATTTATTTTTTCTTGTGCCAAGGTTTCAAATAATCTTTTGGAAAAACCCGGAATACCCACCATGCCATTGCCTTGCAACGTTAACAACGCGATATTGCTAATATTGCTTATTCCTTTAACAGCTGTTGTAGATTGCGTTTCTTCATTGGAAATTATGGTTCCAAGAGCGTCTGGCTCCAAGGTGTTTTTTATATGAATGGGAATATTTAAATTTAAAACAGGCTGAACGGTTGGCGGATATAACACTTTTGCTCCAAAATGTGATAATTCCATAGCTTCTTGATAGGAAAGTCTTTCAATAGGATATGCCTGTTTTACCAACTTAGGATTCGTAGTAAACATACCACTGACATCCGTCCAAATTTCCAATTGTTCCACCCTTAATGCCGCTGCCACAATAGAAGCCGTAAAATCTGAGCCACCCCTGCCAAGAGTAGTTTGCTCGCCGGTTTTTGATTTGGATATAAAACCGGGAAGAATCGTAATTTTTTCTTTAGCCGTGTTGAAATAGTCTTTAATATTCTTATTGGTAACGATGTAATCAACTTCGGCTTTTGTAAAATTTGAATTGGTTACAATTAATTCGTGAGAATTTTTAAGTTGTGCTGAAATCTTCCTACTTTTCATGGTTTCAACAATAATATAAGAAGATAATAATTCTCCAAAACTCATTAGTTTGTCTGATGTTTTTGGTGATAATTCGTTTATAAGAAAAATACCATCCAGCAAACTCTTTAAATCATTTAGCTTCGAATTAACCGCTTCAAGAACTTGGGTATTCTGAGTTGGAATTAAAGTTCCAATAATATTTATATGAATATTTTTAATGGTATTAAACATATCTATATATGAAACATCTTTATTCTTTGATAAGTTTCCTGCTAAAAGGAGTTTGTCGGTAATGCCTCCAACAGCCGAAACAACACAAATAATTGACTTTTTTGCAGAATTTGCAATTAAGATATTTATGACGCTATTGATGTTTTTTGCAGAACCTACCGATGTTCCGCCAAATTTTAAAACCTTCATTTTTGAATGAATTGAGAATTGAAAATATATTTTAAGTGGTTGCAATTATAAAAATTACAAAGATAGTCGGAAGAATATAAATTTAACAACCCCCAAGGGTCGTATTTATAGTAGTTGTCACAAAATTAGAAACACACGCTTTAGATAAAGAGTAAACAAACAAGTTCAAATTATGTTCTAAATGATTCATTTTTTTGTAATAAACATTTCAAATGTATTACTTTTAAACTAATAAAAAAACAAATTGTAATTTTTTGATGAATTCTTATCAAGAGTCCGATTTTATTCAAAAAAAACGATTTATTGTGATAAGAATTTTATAATTGATAATGAGTTGTATTTAAGAACAATCCCATGTTATTTTAATGAATTTCAACGAAAATCTTGACAGATGCAAATATTCTCCAAAGAACAAATTTACGAAGGCGATGCTTTAACCATCCAGCGTCAAAATATTAGTTCTACCGATTTGATGGAACGTGCAGGTGAACAACTGTTTAATTGGATGCATTTGCGAATGCAAGGCGTGCAAGTGCCTATTCATGTTTTTTGTGGTATAGGTAACAATGGAGGTGATGGTTTGGTTTTAGCAAGGCATTTAATTTTGGCAGGATACACCGTAAAATCCTATGTTGTTAATTACAGTGACAAACGATCAAAAGACTTTTTAATTAATTATGATCGGATAAAAAACGTGACAAATGATTGGCCTATTCTTTTAAATGACACTGATGATCCCCCAGAAATATCACAAGAAGATATTGTAGTGGACGCTGTTTTTGGTATTGGGTTAAATAGACCGGTCATTGATTGGGTTCAATTACTATTTCAGCATTTTAAAAACTCTAAAGCCTTTACGTTATCCATAGATTTGCCATCTGGATTATATCTAGATAAAGCACCCGAAAATGAAAAGGGGATTGTTTGGGCATCGTATACCTTATGTTTTACATCTCCAAAATTGATTTTTCTACTCCCCGAAACAGCAAAATTTACTATTCAATGGGAAGTAATAGATATAGGATTGGATCAAGAATTTTTGTTTAGCACAAAAGCAGATGCAAACGTTATTGGAAAAATTGATGTACAGGCCATGTATAAACCAAGAGACACCTTTTCTCATAAAGGACATTTTGGACATTGCCTTGTAATTGGTGGGAGCTATGGTAAAGTAGGAGCCGTAACTTTGGCAAGTAGAGCAGCTCTTTCTGCTGGTGCAGGATTAATAACCGCATATATTCCAAAATGTGGCTATACGGCTTTGCAAGCATCATTTCCTGAGGCCATGGTGATTACAGATGGTAATGAAGAGTATATTGCTGATATTGATTTTGATATAAAACCAACCGTTATTGCTTTTGGGATAGGTGTTGGAACAAACCCTAAAACAATTACAGCTTTTAAAACCTTTTTAAAAACGAATAAAACAGCGCTTGTCATTGATGCTGATGGAATCAATATCTTATCAAAAAATAAATCATTTTTAAAATTATTACCAAAAAAAACGGTTTTAACACCACATCCAAAGGAATTGGAACGATTAATAGGGAAGTGGACTGATGATTTTGATAAATTGAAAAAAGTAAAAGCATTTTCAAAAAAGCACAATCTAATCATTGTGATAAAAGGGGCGAATACCATAACGGTTTTTGATGATATTTTATATATAAACTCAACAGGAAATCCAGGTATGGCCACTGCCGGTAGTGGTGATGTATTAACTGGAATTATTACAGGCTTGATTTCACAAGGCTATGATGCTTTGTCTGCCACTGTATTCGGCGTTTATTTACATGGTAAATCGGCAGATATTGCCATTGAGGATTATGGATATCAAAGCTTAATTGCCAGCCATGTTATAGACTATTTGGGCGCGGCTTATATAGATTTGTTTAAAGCACAAGAAACCAGCTCAGATAAAGAAGTTAAAAATGAACCATAAAAAAAGCTGCATACAGCAGCTTTTTAAAATTATAGTTTTATTTTAAATTTAAATATCTAAGCTCTTAAATAATTCGATTAATTTTTCGCTTGAAGGTCTAGGGGCATCAGGATTTACGATATGGCCTTCTGGATCTATTAGTAAAAATCTTGGAATTCCTTGTATTTTATAATCTACAACAAATTGAGATTGCCACCCATTAGGAGCAAAGAGTTGAATCCCACCTAATTCTTTATCTGCGACCATCGCTTTCCAATCTTCTTTTGCCTTATCCCAAGATCCACCATGCGATCTGTCATCATCAATAGAAATACTCACAAATTGAATATTTTTTCCGCGATAGACCTCTTCAAGCTTCTTTAAAGAGGGTATTTCGGCTTTACAAGGACCGCACCAAGTAGCCCAAATGTCTATATAAACATATTTACCTAATAGATCTTTAAGCGATAGTTGTCCGCCAGCATAGTTCTCATAATTTTCAAAAGCAGGCGAATCCATGCCTTCTCCTAGTTGTTGCTTTAATTCAATTGAACCTGCAATATAGTTTTTATACATATTTAGCATGGGCTCTAAGTTTTTTACTGCATTGTTGGTTATTAGTGTATCAATAAATTTATTGCTTGTGTAAAACGTATTTAATTGACTTTTTATTGAATTCAATTCAGAATCCAAAGAAGGTAGGTCAAGGCTTGCAAGTTTGTCCATATCTAATAATTTCTCTTCTAAAAGAGCTCGTTCAGCTAAAAAGTTACTGTTTTCTGAACCAATTCCTGAATACTTTATAGTTTCGTCAAAGCTCTTGGCGTCAACAGATAAATCTAAATCATAGCCATTTTTTAAAAACATTCCTGTTGATTCACTACCATCAAATAGGTTATAAATCCCTGGTTCTACTATAAGGGTATCTTTAAAAGTACCATCTTCATTAACTTTTAGGGTTTTGCTATACGTTCGGCTTCTAATTAGAAGGGAATCACTGTTTTTGTCTGTAATCTTTCCGGATAATGTAACATAATCTTTTGATTCATTTTTACAAGCTAAAATTCCTATTAAGCTAAATAAAAAAATAATTTTCTTCATGTTGTATTGATTTTATGGGATAAAAATAAATATTTTAAATCTTATGGTTGTATAATTTAATAATTATTAACATTTGTTGTGTAGTAAGCTAGGAATGCAGATTTTTGATTTAAATTATTTTTAAAATGAATACCCGCCACATAATTTCATCTAAAGTTTTGGATTTAGCCACTATAAGTTGCATTCTTTCAGAACAAAAAACCCTAGAACTTTCTGAAGAGGCCAAAGTAAAAATAACGAATTGTAGAACATATTTAGACACGAAATTAAAAGTTAGAAATGGACCGATTTATGGTATTAATACTGGTTTTGGTGCCTTGCATAATGTGAAAATATCTAATGAGAACTTAACCGCTCTACAAGAAAACTTAGTGATGTCGCATGCCTGTGGAACTGGTGAACGTGTGCCAAATGAGGTTGTAAAACTGATGTTGCTTTTTAAAATCCAATCCTTAAGTTACGGACATAGTGGCGTACAATTGGAAACAGTAAATAGGTTAATCGATTTTTATAATCATGATATTTTACCCATTGTATATACACAAGGTTCATTAGGAGCGTCTGGAGATTTAGCACCCTTGGCACATTTATCGCTTCCGTTAATTGGTAAAGGCAATGTGATTTATAAAAGCAAAGAACAACCAATTAAAGAGGTATTCAATAAATTTAATTGGCACCCATTAACATTATTATCTAAAGAAGGTTTAGCACTTTTGAATGGAACTCAATTTATGAGTGCTTATGGTATATATTTATTATTGAAATCATACAAGCTTTCCTATTTATCAGATTTAATTGGAAGCATATCGTTGGATGCCTTTGATGGTAGAATAGAACCTTTTAGTGAACTAGTTCATTTGGTAAGACCTCATAACGGACAATTGGAAACCGCTAAACGGATTCGAGAATTTTTAGAAGGCAGTCAATTAATAACACAAAACAAACAACATGTTCAAGATCCATATTCATTTAGATGTATGCCACAAGTACATGGTGCGAGTAAAGACACTATAAATTTTGTAAGCAAAACATTTTTAACCGAAATTAATTCGGTAACCGACAATCCGAATATTTTTGTTGAAGAAGATAAAATTATTTCAGGAGGAAATTTTCATGGGCAACCACTCGCATTAGCATTTGATTATCTTAAAATAGCAATGGCCGAACTTGGGAATATTTCTGAGCGACGAACATTTCAATTGGTGTCTGGACTTAGAGGTCTTCCGGTGTTTTTAGTCAATAATCCTGGGTTAAATTCGGGATTTATGATTCCACAATACACGGCCGCTAGTATTGTAAGTGCTAATAAACAATTAGCGACGCCAGCAAGTGTGGACTCTATTGTCTCATCAAACGGACAAGAAGATCATGTAAGCATGGGAGCCAATGCGGCAGTTCAAGCCTTTACTTTGGTAAACAATGTGGAACGGATTTTAGCGATAGAGTTATTTAATGCTTCTCAGTCTTTATTTTTTAGGGCCCCTCTAAAATCATCAGACTTTATAGAATCGCTTTTAAAACTATATAGACGAGACGTTTCTTTTGTTACAGATGATAGAGTATTGCATGACGACATTATAGCATCTATTGATTTTATGAAATCACTCGATATTGATACTCACGAATTATTTTAAATTTACCTTAATTTGTAAACAAGGTCCTTATAATCAATTGTTTTGGGGATGATTTTTAAGCTTAATAATTGCTGTTGAATACTTAAGAGCGTTGGTTCGTCAATAACATCTTGCGACCATTCCGTAATTTGTAACCATTCTTGAACGTCTTCAATTTTTTGCCCATATCGAGTTGCAATAGTTTTATTGATGTTTGGAATGTTTTTAAATTCTTCAGTGGATTTGTTTATAATATTTAATATGGTTTTCACGTCATCACCGTTACTATTTAAAAACTCTTCTCTTACAGCAATTACAAAACAGGGCCAAGGAGTTGGGCAATGGCCAAGACATCTAAACGTACCATTATCAACTAAAGGTTTTGTTGTGAATTTTTCCCATAAAAAATAATCGGCAGTTTTATTAGTAAGCCCTTCAACAGCGCCATCTAAATCTTTAATGATTTTAAAACTTAAGTCTCTTTTTAAATCCCAATGATTGTTTTTTGCATTTATATATGCCATTAAATGGGAGCCAGATCCATATCTGCTTATTGCTGCTTTTGTTCCTTTTAAATCATTGATAGTTTTGTAAGGAGAATTATGTGCTACATGAATGCCCCAAACCAATGGTGATTGTACAAAAGTTTGAACAATTTTACTTTTATTGCCTTCAATGATATCTTTAATAATCCCTTCGGTAAGAATAACGGCAATGTCTATATCCTTGTTTCGAAGCGCCTTACACATATCTCCAGTGCCACCTGGATAATCGTGCCATCTAAGATCAATGTTTTGGTCTTTATACGCTCTATTTTTAAGTGTTACATACCACGCTAAATTAAAGTGCTCTGGCACACCACCTATATTTACTGTCTTCATCAATATTAATCGTTTTCTAAATTCGTTCTAGAACATAATGTTTTGTGATTTTTTCAACGCGATCTTGATCGTCAACAAAAATTACATTATCGGCTATATTTTCAGGCTTTAAATTTAAATGATATATGCTACCGTTTAGGTTTAAAATAAGTCCAGACTCTTTAATTGGCATGTGAAACGGTTTTAATGAGTTTGTTTTGTTTTTTACTAAAATGAAAATCAAGTTTGTTAACCCCGCCAAATTTTATTGCATCATTAATTTCTGATGAAAAATTGTGTTGCCCTAGTAGGGCCTCATGTCCTTTTCTATTTAGCTTTAATCCATCGGCATCTTCAGTAATAAAAACGCGCAATAATTTAATGATTCTCAAAAACTGGATATCGCCATAGCCATAATACCCCTGATAATTGATTGCATAACCCAATAGCTGATTTTGGGTTTTCACGTCTTTTTCTTTTATAATTTCTAGAATGTTGCTTTCTAGAACGTTAAGACCAGACTTGGAATCTGGAAAGCGTTTTAAATGCGCTTTTAGGCAATTGCTTAAATATTTAAAATTCGAACTTTTAACAATATAAGGTTTAAGTAGATTATGGTCTCTTCCACAATAAATTCTCCAAATGGAAACTGCTAAATCAATATCATCTTTAGTGAGGAGCGCTTTGTCTTTATAATGATCTCTTAGCTGATTTTGTGAGAGTTCTGATAACCCTTTTAAGTTTTTTTCACCTTCAATTCTTCCACTACAAACAAGATATATGGGAAGGGCGACTTTTTTTTGCTGAAGAAGGTTTAAAACTGCAATCATGTTGATATGGCAAAACAAATCATATTCAAACCAAAGGATAATTTCTGAATAGTTTTCTGTATGGTTGAGTCGATCTAATTCTTCTTTAACTTCCACAATGTTTAAATCAACATCATAATAGGTATTTAAAAAAGAGGCTCTAAGTTTTAAAAATTGGTCGGAATTTATATTTGAAATGGTAGGGCCTTCGCAAAGCATTTCTTCCCATGTAAGAATATCGCCAGAAAAATCAAGCTCTTTAAGGAAATTGGTTAAATTGCTTCCATTTGTAATATGAAGTGGGTAAGTCTCCATAATTTAGCCTCCAATACGTTTAACAGCAAACCCCTTATCCTTTAATATTTTCATGATTTTATCGCGATAATCTCCTTGAATAATGATTTTGTCATCTTTATAGCTTCCACCAACACTTAAAGCAGTTTTTAATTCTTTTGCCAAAGACTTAAAATCTTCAGTGGCTCCTGTGTATCCTTCTAATATGGTAATTGGTTTGCCTTTTCGTTTTTCGTATTTACAGAGTATTGGCTCTTCTTGCATCCAAATTGAATCCTTAATTTCTTTTGAAGATTCTTCAACATGATGATTGGGAAATAGATTTTTTAATTGGTCTTGTAAATCCATGATGCCGTATTTCTTTTAAAATCACCTACTTTTTAATAAGTCCTAACTCAATTAAACGCTCGTTTAGAAATTCACCTGCAGTAATATCATCAAAATTTTTAGGATTATTTTTATCAATGCAACTTTCTAGTACATCCAATTTCATTTCACTTATTGGGTGCATAAAAAACGGAATTGAATACCTTGATTTGCTCCAAACTTCGCGTGGCGGATTAATGACTTGATGAATGGTCGATTTTAATTTATTATTGGTATGCCTTGAAAGCATGTCTCCCACATTAATCATTAATTCATCAGGCTCAGCAATAGCATCAATCCATTCACCTTTATTATTTTTCACTTGCAAACCACGTCCTTGGGCACCCATTAAAAGCGTGATTAAATTAATATCTCCATGTGCTGCCGCACGTACTGCTTCTTTAGGTTCTTTAGCAATAGGAGGGTAGTGAATAGGCCTTAAAATAGAATTACCGTTTACTATATACTCGTCAAAATAAGTTTCTTCCAATTTTAAATGAAGGGCCAAGGCTTGCAATACATATTTAGCCGTTTTTTCAAGCATTTTATACGCTTCTTTCCCAACAATATTGAATTGTGGTAACTCATCAACAGTTATATTTTTGGGGTATTCATTTTCTAATTCAGGGTTATTTTCAACATATTGACCAAAGTGCCAAAACTCCTTAAGATCACCCTCTTTTTTTCCTTTGGCACTTTCTTTACCAAAAGACACATAACCGCGCTGGCCCCCAATTCCCGGTATTTCATATTTCTGCTTAATTTCAATGGGAAGGTTAAAAAAATTCTTTACTTCAGCATATAAATTTTCTACTAAGGTGTCATTTAAAAAGTGTCCTTTTAAGGCTACAAAACCAATTTCTTCATAGGCTTTTCCAATATCTTCAACAAATTGCTGCTTTTTATTGACGTTGCCAGAAATAAAATCTTTTAAATCAACACTTGGGATTACATTCATAATTATGCTTTTTGTTAAGAGCCAATACAAATGTACAAAAACATTGTAAGGTTTAAACAGCGTATTTTACTTAACTTTTTACTCTAAATAATCAATTTGTGGTATATTTGAACCTGTTTGAAACACAAGTTTATGAGCTCACCAGTATCCTTATATAATATTGCATATAACAGTCAAGGAATTGACAGCGACACCTTAATAACATTATATAAAAACCTTTTAAAACCAAGGCTTATAGAAGAGAAGATGCTTATTTTATTACGGCAAGGAAAGATAAGTAAATGGTTTTCGGGGATAGGTCAAGAAGCGATTTCTGTTGGCGTCACCATGGCCATGCAAAACGGTGAGTATATTTTGCCCATGCATAGAAATTTGGGGGTATTTACAACACGAAATATTCCATTATATAGGTTATTTGCACAATGGCAAGGAAAAGCTTCTGGTTTTACTAAAGGGCGTGATAGATCTTTTCACTTTGGAGCTCAAGAGTTTAAAATTGTTGGCATGATTTCTCATTTGGGGCCACAACTTGGTGTAGCCGATGGTATTGCTCTGGCAAGTAATTTAAAAGATAAACATGAAGTAACAGCTGTATTTACTGGTGAAGGTGGTACTAGCGAGGGCGACTTTCATGAAGCTTTAAATATCGCCTCGGTATGGCAATTACCTGTAATATTTTGTGTAGAAAACAATGGGTATGGCTTAAGTACGCCCACTAACGAGCAATTTATGTGCGAGCATATTGCTGATAAAGCTATTGGTTATGGTATGGAAAGTCATATCATTGATGGCAATAATATTATTGAAGTTTATACAAAAGTAAACCAAATTGCAGCCAGTTTACGACAATCACCAAGACCTGTTTTATTGGAATTTAAAACCTTTAGAATGCGTGGTCACGAAGAAGCAAGTGGAACAAAATATGTTCCTCAAGACCTAATGGATGCGTGGGCACTAAAAGATCCTGTGGCCAACTTCCAAACATTCTTATACGATCAGGGTATTTTAAATGAATCGCTTGAAACAATCATTAAGGAGAACATAATAAACGAGATTAGCGATAATTTAAAAATAGCATTTGAAGAAGACGCCATTATTGCCAATGAAACAAATGAGTTAAAAGATGTTTATAAATCGTTTAACTATGAAGAAATTAAGGCAAATCCTGAAAAAGAAGAATTGCGTTTAATTGATGCCATTTCACAAGGCTTAAAACAAAGCATGGAACATCATGATGATTTAGTCATTATGGGACAAGATATTGCAGAATACGGCGGAGCGTTTAAAATGACTGAAGGATTTGTTGATCTTTTTGGAAAAAACCGTGTTAGAAACACACCTATTTGCGAATCTGGTATTGTTGAAGTTGGTATGGGGTTGGCCATTGCAGGAATAAAAAGTGTCATTGAAATGCAATTTGCCGATTTTGTTTCTTCAGGATTTAATCCCATTGTCAATTATTTGGCTAAATCCCATTACCGATGGAATCAAGAGGCCGATGTTGTTATTAGGATGCCTTGTGGAGCAGGTGTTGGTGCTGGACCATTTCATTCCCAAACCAATGAAGCTTGGTTTACTAAAACACCGGGTTTAAAAGTTGTGTATCCCGCGTTTCCTTATGATGCCAAAGGTTTATTGGCAACTGCCATTAACGATCCTAACCCCGTATTGTTTTTTGAGCATAAAGGCTTGTATAGAAGCATTCGACAAGATGTTCCAACAAATTATTACACGCTACCTTTCGGCAAAGCCTCATTGCTTAGAGAAGGACCTAATGTAACCATAATTACATATGGTGCAGGTGTGCATTGGGCTCTTGAGACCTTAGATAAAAATGTTAATATTAGTGCAGATCTTATAGATTTAAGGACACTACAACCTTTGGATACTGAAACTATTTACGAATCCGTAAAAAAAACAGGACGCGCTATTATTCTTCAAGAGGACTCATTATTTGGTGGTATTGGAAGTGACATTTCGGCACTTATTATGGAGCATTGTTTTAAATACCTTGATGCACCTGTAAAACGAGTTGCAAGTTTAGAAACGCCCATTCCATTTATAATGCAGTTGGAAAATCAGTATCTTCCTAAAAACAGATTTGAATTAGAGCTAAAAGCTTTGTTGGATTATTAGTTAAACATTTGCTAACTAATAAGTTAAATTGTCAGTTTCACCTGAAAAAATTTCAGTTAGTTCCGTTTGGTATTTGATTTGATATTATAAAAGTGAAATTGAATGTTTAATTTAAAAAATTTAGTTATGAGCACTTTAATTCCAACAATCAAAAAGGGTGATAAAAAAACCACTGAGCCTATTTTCAATGCCTTGCCAAGTTTACCTTCATGGTTTGATGATTTTCTTGGTACTGGTTTTGGGAATGAATTTATGTCTAACTTTAATTCAGGTTTAACCTTACCAGCAGTAAATGTAATGGATACAGTTAACGATTTTATAGTAGAAATGGCTGTACCAGGATTGCAAAAATCTGATTTTGACATTAATATTGATAATAATGTATTATCTATTGGTGTAGAGAAAAGGACAGAACTTAATGAAGATAAGCAAAATTATACACGAAGAGAATTTGGATATTCTTCATTTAAGCGTACGTTCGCAATTCCGGAATCTGTAAATATTGAAAAAATTTCAGCATCCTATAATGATGGTATAATGAAGGTAGTTCTTCCAAAGCGAGAAGAGGCTAAGAAAAAACCTGCAAGGAACATTAAGATTTCCTAAATAAAAGAGGCTGTCTTAAAAGTGTCATTCTGAATAAAAATGAAGAATCCATTGAAAATCAAATTATTGATAATTAGGTAAATAAGATTTTTCGACTACGCTCAAAATGACACTTTTAAGACAGCCTCTTTTTATAAGTAATAATATGTATGTAATCTGTTTTTCGTCAATAAAAATTTTAAAGTGTATATTTATAAAGTAAAAGTTTATAAATGTATAAGAAAGTTTGTTACATTTTACTAATTCTCTTAATGTTAAGCTGCGAGGAAGATTTTGAAGATAAATATATCTGGCACAGTTTAAAAGTCACTGCCACAGCTTATAATTCTGTTGAAAACCAAACAAATTCCAATCCACATATTACAGCGTTTGGCGATAGTTTAAAACCCGGCATGAAATATATTGCGGTTTCTAATGATTTGATTAAAAAGGGTTTAAAACATAATACACCTGTTAAAATTGATGGCTTTGATGGTATTTATTTTGTGAAGGATAGAATGCATTCCCGCAAGAAAAACCATATTGATATTTATATGGGTGTAGATATTAAGGCCGCTAAAACATTTGGAAGGAAAAGGGTTTCTATTCATTACGGTTTGCTTAAAGAAACCCCTTAATGTGCAAATCGTTTTGAACCTATCCACGTTCCTTCATCAGAGGTATTGAAGTTTATAACCCGTCTGTTTACTAGAAAATTTTCTGTAGTTAATGGGTTAATTCGTTTTGATATTTTATTTAATGTTCTCATGATTTTTTGATTGATGATTTTTAAAAGACGCTACTTATTTGTAACGTCTTTTGTTGTTCCAATTGTAACTTTTAGAATTCGTTGCGTTTCCTGCTAATTCATTGCTGTTTAAAGTTCTCATTTTGATTGTTTTTTTGATTGATGAATAATTTATTTTTGTTATCTAAAACGTCTTTTGTGGTTCCAATTGTAACTTTTTGAATTTTTAAAAGATTCGGTTAATTGATTGCTGTCTAATGTTCTCATTATTTCTATGTTTTAATTGATTTATACTTTATAGACGACCCATAATTAAAATTGTTACAGTACTATGTATAACATAATAATAAATTAACAAATTTTAACAATTTGCACCAGGAAATAGGATAGTGTTTTTTTTGAATGTCCGTAATTTGTCATAAGTCTGAAAACATAATAATTTTGTCATTCCGACAAAGGAGGAACCGCATTGATTTTCAATAGATTCTTCATTTCGTTTCACTCCATTCTGAATGACAAAAATGGTATTATGAATGAATACGGACATTCAATAGTATTTTTATTTTATTAAACGCTAAGAATTACTACGAAAGGAATGATTTTTGTTAAATGAATGTAAAATAAGCACATAAGGTTTGATATGATTGAGATAAAAAATACCTTTGCCCCATAAGCCTTAGAAATAATTTGCATAAGTATTCGTTAATGAATTCAAATAAGTGTATGAAATTCAAATTTGCATATTTTATATTTTTTTTGGTAACATTATCAATTAATGCACAAATTGATAGTCAAAAAAAATCTACGGCTATTCCAGCAATGGAAAGTAAAAAAGAGTCTTCTATAAAACCTCTTTTGCTACCTTCAAAAATAAATGAAAATAAAGCATTTAATGGACTTTCTATTCCCAACAATAATTCAAATATAAATTCACCTAATACGGATTTTTCAATGTTTGGTGAAACGTTTGGTAATCCTGGTGAGCTTTATGAGAAAAGAGTGAACAAAAACTTGGCAAGTACAAAGTTAACACCTAAAGAAGTTGAACAAATAAACGGAAGTACAACGGATCAGTATTTTGGGGATTTTAAAAGCGATGCAACATTTGTGAATATAGTATATCGCGATTTTGGAGAAGTTGACGGCGATTTAATTCAGGTTAGGTTAAATGATGACGTGATCGTAGCGAGTGTTTATTTAACTGGAGGTTTCAAAGGGTTAAAACTTAATTTACAAAACGGGTTAAATAAAATAGACTTTGTAGCTTTAAACCAAGGTTCATCTGGTCCCAATACGGCAGAGTTTCAGGTAGTTGATGATATGGGTAATTTAATATCTGCAAACCGATGGAACCTTGCTACAGGTGTAAAGGCTACAATAATTGTTGTGAAGGAATAATACTATTAAATTAAGAAATTATCTTATCAATCTTATTTAATTCATCCATGTTAAACACCAAATTGTTTATTGAGGCCACATTTTCCTTTAGTTGATTAGCCGAACTTGCTCCAACGAGTACGGAAGCTATTTGTGGTTGTCTTAAAATCCAAGCAATGGCCATTTGAGATAATTTTTGACCGCGTTCTTTTGCAATTGCAGCCAAAAGCTGTACTTTTTCTAGATTGCTTGTTACTGTTTCAGGATTTAAATACGTAAAATCTCTCCCAGCCCTTGAATTTTTTGGGATCCCGTTTAAATATTTTTCGGTAAGCATACCTTGGGCAAGAGGCGAAAATGCTATACAACCAATACCATGCTGTTCCAAAGTATGTAAAAGGCCATCTTCAACCCAACGATCAAACATAGAATAACGTGCTTGGTGAAGTATAAATGGCACATTTAAACGCTTAAGAATATCTGCTGCTCGTTTTGTCTCTTCTGGTTGGTAATTAGAAACACCTACATATAAGGCTTTTCCTTGTCTAACAATATCGGCAAGCGCACCCATCGTTTCTTCTAAGGGTGTATCTGGATCTGGTCTGTGATGATAGAAAATATCTACATAATCCAAACCCATACGCTGTAAGCTTTGGTCTAAACTTGTCATCAAGTATTTTCTGGAGCCCAAATTACCGTAAGGTCCGGGCCACATGTCAAAACCCGCTTTTGTTGCAATGAACAGTTCATTTCTGTATGCTTTGAAATCTTTTTTAAAAATGGTTCCAAAATTTTCTTCTGCCGAACCATAGGGAGGGCCATAATTATTGGCAAGATCAAAATGGGTAATTCCTAAATCAAAGGCACATCGCAGAATTTCTCTTGCATTATGAATACTGTCAACAAAGCCAAAGTTATGCCATAAACCTAATGATATAGCAGCCAATTGCACACCACTTTTCCCAGATCTTTTATAGGTCATTGTTTTGTATCTGTTAGGAGCGGCTAAATATTCTTGAACTTGACTTTTATCGTTAATATCCATTTTTTAATTAAAGTTTTGAATGTAAAAATAGGAATTATTTTAAGTGTTTTCCAATAAAAAACATAAATCCACTTTTTAAAATATATTAGGTTTTATTAAAAAATAAGGTTCTACCACGAATGTTGCGGAGTTACTAAATTAGCGAAAAAAAATGTTTTCAGAGCAGTTCTTTGATTTGTTGTCAAACTTTGGGGATGATTGGAAGGCAGAAGATGTAAAAGCAAATTTTAATTTAGAAGAAGTGGATATTTTTGTAAGCTACATTGGCAAGCAGGCAGAATGCCCGGAAACCATGGAGCTGTGCAGTATTTATGGTCATAGGGCCTCTCGCAGGTGGCGCTATTTGGGCACCATGCAGTTTAAGGCCTTTGTCAACTGTCAAGCCTCCTGGGTAAAATCATCAAAAGGAATGAAGTCCATAAAAGTTCCCTGGGCAGATAATTATGAACGGCATACGTATCTGTTTGAGCGTTTAGCCATAGATCTGCTAAAGGCGACCAAGAACCAGACGCAGGCAATGCGTTTGCTGAGCTGTGGCTTTAACGCAGTCCATTTCATTACCTAAAAAAGACAAGAATGAAAACAACTTTCCATTTAACACGTACGCTAACAAATAAGCGCGTTAAGGATTGCAGAGGAAAGCCCACAGCGACCACGCCCGAGCGTGGGAGCGAGGACTTGTAACGAAA
>TARA_R110001592_G_scaffold165798_1_pt1 | contig 20284 bp, 20 predicted proteins | sample TARA_R110001592 | Tara Oceans TARA_R110001592 (sample SAMEA4398387) | marine metagenome | biome: Polar Biome; feature: [SRF] surface water layer (ENVO:00010504); material: water (ENVO:00002006), including particulate matter (ENVO:01000060) such as... | depth 5 m | reverse complement strand
GTTGCTCATATGATGGAATTTGAAGTCTATTTGGATGAAAATTTCGTTTTTAGTCAACGTTCTGATGGGCTAATTGTTGCTACCCCTACAGGCTCTACGGCCTATTCCTTATCTGGCGGAGGGCCTATACTCACCCCAAACTTAGATGCCCTCAGTTTGGTGCCTATGTTCCCTCATACCTTAAGTGCTCGGCCAATCGTCGTCGATGCGAATAGCACGGTACGAATAAAAGTTTCGCCAGAAAATAGAGACAACCTCCAGGTTAGTTGTGACAGTCATATCGTTTTGACGGTCTTACCTGGTGATGAAATAATTATTCGTAAAAATCCAGCAAAATTATCGTTAATTCACCCCAAAGATTATAATTATTTCAATGTGTTGCGCACCAAATTAGGCTGGGGTAGTAAACTCTACTAAACATCTACATTAGAATAAATTTTAGGCAACTGTAGGTGATAACTAAAAGTGTAATTCTTGGAGATTAAAGAAGCTTTGTTTTTCAATGACTTACTGAAAAAATTACAATTAGCCGGTCAGTGATTTTTCACATACCAGCGTCACTGGAACTAAAGTTCACGCTTAAAGTTGCAAGTGACCTAAAGCGAAACCTCGTCTTTCCACTGAGTATGTAATTCAGGTAAATGCAAAAGGCCAGCGGTCACGCTGGCTATTATCAATAGCATAGAAAATTTTCAGATTTTGGCAAGGATTACCAAGATATTTTTACCGTTTATTTAGATGAAACCGTAATTTGGGGAAGCTGATTTTTTTAGGAATTTAGTGTAACGCAGTTACCGCTGGTGATGGACTGACTCAGGGCATGATCCAACCCTGCCGTTTTCTTAAAAACATAGAAGCCTTTGGTTGCCCCATAGTTAAAAACCGGTTGAAGGTTCTCTTCCCTAAGTAGATTGAGCACTTTTGGAATAGCCATTTTTCGTAATCTACACCAGCGATTGAGCACCAAAAAGTTTGTCATAAAAGACTTCAACTGGTCCATTGTGACTTTATTCCCGCCCTGCTCTGTCGAAGATTGCTCATGGATAAATGTAATAAAACGCCCAATGGCAATCCCATTGGCAAAAAAATACTGCTGTAAGTTGATTGCATTCTGTCGGGTTGGCTGCTCACAGAAGGAAAAATCCAACTCGGCAAACAACTGCTCCCGATCAATATACAATTCTTGCAAATTGAAAAGCGCCGGTTTGTTTTCGAGAAATACCTCACACCGTAGTTCAACCACTAACTTCAATATATCGCCTATCGTCCATTTAAAACGACGAACAATCTGTACCGCCTGACGCAATGTAATGAGATTGTGTGGGTAGGTTGCCTCTATTTTTGGTTTGGCTTGTTTATACAAGGTTGCGAATAACTCGTTTGCATCTCTGGCATCAAACCAATTATCGCGGACCAGCTTGGGGTTATTGCGACTCGGTAATACGTCGTTTTTTGCCAGTGGCGTAATATCTACGAGGTTAAGTTGCAGACATTTTGCCAGGGTCGTCATATCCAATTGAAAATGTGCAGTGGTTTTGTCCAGTACAAGCGCTTGTCTAGGGTGAATTATCCGCTGCGTTTGAAATTGACTCACATGAAACGGCCTTGGCTCAACAGGCTTGAGCCCAAGCACCAATGGCATACTTTCCTGATAGTCCTGATGCAAAGCTTCAAAAAATTCACCCGGTAAATGACTCAACTGCCCCTGTCTCACCCAAAAAGAAATGCGGTTTTGTAGCTGTGTTTCCCGGAACGCAATGTCAACTAAGAAACGGTAGCTGAATTCAAACAGCATTTCGCGATTTTCAACATCTGTTGGGAATGTCCTGCACTCGGTAAGCTGCATATCGTAAAATCGCATCGCCATCCTAGCAACCTTGTACAAGCGATAGCGATAGACCTGTTTTTCTAGAGTTTTCAGTGATTGTTCCACGCTCTGGTAGTGCGGTACGTCAATGTCGGTCACTGTCACATCCTGCCACTCAGTCTTGCAGTTTGAACAATGTGAGTACAATGTGGGCTTCCAATTAAGCTCTTCACCACAAGCTGGGCAGCGCCCAACCAAAGCTGCCTTGTGACGCTCACAATGAGTGACATGTGCCAGACGCCAGTCGGCTAAAATAGCTCTGCCTTCGCGCAAACAAGCTATACACACATGCGGCTCAGACAGAGAGATATCTTGTACTGCACGTGTGCTGTCAAACACACCATTTCGCTCGTTTTCAAAATTCGCGGTTAACACCTCAGGGGCAATGCGCACACGCTGGGCTATCACGATAAACAACGCGTCTGCGGTTTGGTAATCATTGGAGATACTGTACAACAGTGTACTTTTTAGGCCAAACAGTAACCGCAGGGTTTGCACCGCCTGATAGCCGTTAGTGTGGGCCACGCGCAGTAAATAGCCGAGCAGTGCCTCACCAGGCTCTGGTCGGGGTCGCAAGGGCAGTTCAGAATGCATCATGATCGTACACTCCCCGTTTTTCCGCTTCCGCATCTACTTTGGCAGAAGTAGCCTCAAACGGGTTGAACCTCAGTGGTTTTTCCAGGTTATCCGCCATGTAAAAAATGTCAGCAAAGTGCTTGGTGGTCACCACTGTGTCAGGTGAAGTAGTCTCTATGACACTTTTCAGTAAGTATTTAATCGAGCGAGGACAACCATTTGTTGCTAGCACCACGCGAATGAGGTTATCGATGTTTTGGCTAAGCTTAATATCGCCCTCTTCACTTTCATCAATAAAATTGAACCCATGCAGTTTTCGCGGAAACATGCGCAGTAATGCGTCCATGTAATCAGCAAAATCCAACGCCTCATCCTTATTTTTGCAAGAAAAGTAGTCGAGGCTTAGCGTGCAGCGCACCCGGGAGCGAAGCGCATCATCAGCAGTTAGAATGCTTTTCACATCTTTTTTGCCGGTTAGCACGATTGGTATATTTAAATCATCGGTGAGTTCACGCAGTAACTTGATGTTTTCACTTTTATCGTCTCCACCGCTTCTTGGCACAATAGATTGCGATTCATCAATCAAAATGATGCGCGTACCTTGCGCCAAAATTAGCTTTTTCAGACGAAGTCGTCTTGCCACAATGCTGCACCCGGTTGGCATGGGGTCCCCCATTGCCGACAGCAGGTTACCCAACATGCCTGTTAGGGTATTTTCCGGTGGCACCCGAATATACAACACAGGCCTAATGGTTCGCTCGGGCGAGTCCGTGATCGGAAAGTCACGTTGTAGTTGCTTAAGCAGGAAGCTCTTCCCAGCCCCTACCGGGCCAAAAATAACCATCGCCTCCTCATCTTTGCCACCAAAGGTTAAAAAATGGCACAGCGTCTCATAGGCGCTTCTAAACCGAGGATACCAGACCACTCGCCCCAAAAATTCATCCCGCTCTTTGATTACAGCTTCCATCTTAACGAGACTCCGAACGTTTACGACCAGTGGTCGATTGGCTGGCTGCTGGCGTCATATCGACTGGGTCACTGCTATGGGAAGTGCGTCGACTATCATCCGTTGCCAGACGGTTTGCGCCAGCATCCATAGCACTTTGTGTATTATACTCTTCGTGGGTGACTACCATAGATTTAGGCGCAGTAGGATCGTCGCGTTTGGCCTTGTTTTGGCTTTTCCCGCCCTTCTTTTTATGCACATCGTGCTTGGGTAAAAAGACTTTACGCGTTGCTGGTATAACACCTGCAATTACCATCGCTTTCATAGCTTTATATTGGACCAAGGATGTACCCGGCTCGATAGTTTTGTCCCGAGCAGGGACAATGATTGTTTTGAGTCCGCCAGGCACTAAAACTGTGACTGACGAAATATCATTGCGGTTAAAGATAACTTCTACTTCAACTTTTTTTGCGGTTTTACGATTTTTCATCAACGTAAAACGCAGCTCTTTTAACTCGGTTGAGTGATAGCACAGGTTTTCAATTTGCACCCCATGGGTCGCCTGGATAGTGCGTTTTTCCACGGTTCCCACCAACGCGTTCAGTATCGCGAGGTTAGGCGCAGGGCGTGGCATAAAATCATTTTGACATTGCTCCAGCTTTTGAGCAGGAGACAGGCCATCTAGGCCCTTATGTGGATTTTGATGATAAATATCGACAATGTACTCTTCCAAATATCGCGTGAATTCTTGCAGTGTGATAACCGCCGCTTGTTCAATCGTTTTATTAAAATCTTTTTCGTCAAGGCGTTTACCTAAATATCCTGGAATTTTGGTCATTAGCTGATCACGAAAGGTACGATTAAATCGCTCAATAAACGGGCGACGCTGAGATTTGCGAGATTCCGAGCGATGCAAGTCCGCATTAAGCATCGCACAAAAGCGAAGGGTATTTTCAGCGATGAACGCAGGACCATTGTCCGCATGGAAGCAGTACGGCGTCCCGATACAGTGCCAATCGCTTTGGTAGTTACCATTTATTAGCTTGGGGGAGACGGCATGACGCATCAGGTTAACAGCACCTTCAGCGGATTCCGCAGGAGCAAGACCATAAACTATCGAGTAGCCGAGGATATATCTGGTATGCACGTCGATGGCCAGAAACAAGATAATTTTACCTAGATATTCACTAGTCTCATCGTCCACAATTCCAAGATTCAAATGAACTGCATCGATTTCGACACGCTCACCGGGAAAAAACGTAATGATTTTTTCGTTGCTGTCCCGAAACATTGTTCGTGCCACTGTCAGACCTTTTTGCACAGCAGTGACTTCATAGGGGTCAAGGGTATCGAGTATGTTATCCAATGCGGTTTTCGACATTGGCATTTCGGGGAGCCCAAAGTGCTGCCGATGACTGTCCTTTTCATATTCAGCCTTAAAGGTGCGAAAGAGTTCACTGCGATTACCCCCGTGAGGGATAAGGTAAAATTTATCAATGATGTACATCGCAAAATCCAATTGCGCATCAGTCACTGGCCGAGTGCGCGGCTGTTTTTGATTCAAGAAAACATTGATGTCCTTTCCGACTTTCACCCATTTTTTATGCCATCTATAAAGTTGCATCTCGTGTGGGGGCTCAGCATCAATGGTTTTCAGTGCGATATAATTAATCACTTCAAGTCGAGTTTGTTTGGAACCAGGTTTGCTCCGTATTTCGAGCTCATTAAGGTAGGCAAGCATACGCTCAGCTTGGGCCAATTTTACGCTATCGGTTATTGGTTGAATAAGCATCGGCCTTAAAGGCTCTTCGATAGTCACTACACCATTTAGGTAGGCTTGTAAAAACACTTGATAGACTACCATTTCAATGCTGTGGTTAAGTGTATGCTGCAACACAACATAGTCAGATTCAGAATGGCGGATACGGTATGGTTTGTCGTTGTAGCTCACAAACATCCCAGTCTTGAACAGCATGGAAGCTTGCTTGGCAAAGGCCTGACTTGTTGGGACGTCCTGACTCATGCGGCCACCTCCACATTAGTACGTCGGGTAATGATTTCAGCCTCGACACAACGAAGGAGCAGATGAGCTAACATCACCATAGGGTAGTAGTTCGGCGCACCGCGCTTCACGCAAAGCTTTTCAATCGTACTTATCGCAGCACGGCCAATTTCGGCAAGATACGCATACACAGCCTCGTGAACATCAGGCAGTAGCTCACAGTGATAATAGCCTTTCAGTTGACGGCATTGGGTCAGTTTGTGTTGTGGTACTTTTGGCTCAGTGAAAAGCTTAAGCTTGTGGCCCGTACACTCTTGGATGATCCGTTGATGAAGCTCGTGTTTGTGAACAAATTGCTCAGATTTCACTTTAAATTCAGGCTTTACTTCGCCAAAAACAAAACTGCCATCTTTGTACTTGACCAGCAAATCCGGCGTGTAACGCCGCCACCCAGGCTCTTTAGTTTCATTATGAAAAGAATCCGGTTGAGTGCAATAGGATTCAACGTCCGGGTCAAAGTCCAGCAGCAGACACACATCACTTTCTGTCATTGCCTCCATATACTGCATCGAACTGGATTTGGGGCTATAGCTGTTGCGTGCGATTTTTACGATAGTCGCTTTGTTGATTTGTCTTGCTAAGGTCATGAGGTCACTCTTTAGTAATTAAGGAGTAACAATCCTAGTTTAAAAATTTAAAAACACCAGACCAGAAAACCAATAAAAACCTTACATATCAATGACTTAATATTAGCATATATAAATATTCTGGCAATTTTCAAAATGACAGAGCAGCTAAGTGATTGATAAATATGAAACCTATGCGCTTAGCAACTTGGTCAATAATCAACCAAACCCAGTGTATTTTTTTTGTATTTTTTACTAATTTTTTTGTTCTATCTTATGCATTAAGTTGAATTTCGCGATTTTCGATAAAAATCGTGTTTTTAACGCGCTATTACTTGCATATTTTTACAATTTATACATAGGCAATTTGCGTAAAAATCCATTGCAATATACTTAACTACTATTTCTGCTAATGGCTTATACAAACAATATTTTAATAACAGGACTAATGGATCATCCTGGTTAGATGAAGTTCAAGGAGAACATTCTGGGAGGTTTTATCTGTAAGTATGGTGAAAGTAATGGCGAAACATTAGATTTAGAACGACATTTCAAAAACCTGGCACTAGGCCAAATATCACTCATACGTAACGAGCACAAAAACTATTTTTCTACAAATTGTCCGCAGGATAAGTCATTGTCAAATGTTTGTGGTATACAGGCTCGGCTTTAATTCCTGAACTTTATAAACTAAAGCTTCAAACTTTGTTAAGTTACATTATCGCTTGAACATAAAGTGCTTATAATATCGTCATGAATATTTTGTTTCTCTGTACCGCAAATTTGCATCGCTCTCGCACTGCTGAAGATTTTTTTAAGTCTCTTGAAAGTGAGCACGTTTTTCAATCGGCCGGATTAAGCAAGAAATATTGCGGTAAAAACGGCTCTCGCCTATGCACTATTGAGCTACTCGAATGGGCTGAAAAAATTTTTGTAATGGAACCACAGCATGTTGAACGTATCATCGAGCATGTGGGTGAACGATATTTAGCTAAAATAGACGTTTTACATATCGACGATATCTACACATATATGCAACCGGAATTATTGACTAAATTAGCATCAAAACCCAATCTTCAATTTATTACCAGATGACGTTTTCAAAGGCAGAAAAACATCTCACGCCTTCGATGAAATCCAAGTCCAATGCAAATATAACTATTTGTTTATAAAAGAGATAGTTCGTTTTTGATACTATCTATTTTGTTGTGCTTTGAAATTATTCCGACTATCTTTAGCTATACAAAACGTAAAGATAGAATACATTATGAACGTAATAGATTCAGGTAAGCTGTTTAACTATTCAAACATCAAATTCACGGCAAGTTACAACGATATTAATGAGCGATATCTTTTCATTATTAACAGATTACTCATAAAACTGAACGCGTTCATCGCTAAAAAGTCCTCTTCAGTCGAGGTGTATCACGTCGAGATATCCGGTGAATGCCTCCCTCCCATACTGCACCTTGTCATAAAAGGAAAAATCAGCAACCGAGAGCTTGACGCCTACCTAGATTATTGGACAAGCGAGTTCAAAAAAATAACCTAATAATTATCCTGGTGTATTGGAGCCCCCATGCAATTTAATAACATCATTAGCGCAAGCGTACGATTAGTTGACGGAAAACTTTATCTCGAACTACCAGAACAGATAATAAAACAACTGGATGTTTCAGCGCCAGACTGTCTAGATATTGCTCTTGATCAAGATAAATTAAGGCTATGGAAGTCACCAAAACAAGATGTACCGCAGCATATATTCGACAAACTTAATGCAATGTTTAAAGGAAATGAACAGCTAGTATCTAAGTGGCTGTACCAACCAAGAATCCAATTTGAAGGAAAATCGGCCGTTGAACTTTTTGAGACCCCTGGCGGGACAAAAGTAATACAGGACTTCATTTGGCAATTAAAAACTGGAGACTTTTCATAAAATCAAAGTTTACCAGGCCAATACCCCAATTTAACAAAACCACTTAGAGTATAAAAATGGAAATCGAAAAAGATGAACTCGAATCCTTTCTAAAGGAGCAAATGGAAAACGTGTTTGCTTACGCGGTGCTGACCAAGGAGGGTATGACCATCACTAAATTTGGAGACACCTATATATATGCAAACGTCGCCTGGTGCGGCTAAAAAAGTCCTTCAATCCATCTCTGATATCGGTGACAAAGATAAATAGCTCTATGAGATATGGGGAGTGCGGCACGTTCACCACCAATAGAAATTTTTAGCACTTTAGGAGCAAATGCCTATATCCAAACAAAAAAACCTGCCGCAGCAGGTTCTTATTTAAATTTTATAACGGCACTACGGCCCAACGTTGTCATCAATATAATTCATTTCAAATCTCATTTTCAGAACTTCAAATTAAAGATAGCAGACTTTTAAATTGGTGCCTAGTCTGCATTTTGGAACACGCATAACCGGCTTATGTCGCAGGGTTGGTAAGAAGGCCTTTAGCAACTAAGGCACTGCTTTGCAGACGAGCACAATCACAACTATGAATAGCACAACCGTGATAGTTACAGAGAAGGCTAATTTCCACCAAACAACCTCAAATCTAGTTGATAACTCAGAACGGGAATTTTCAAAGTCGTCGTTAACACTATACCGTTGATTAATGCACCAAGAATAGAGGACCGTTTATAGCCATAGGAAAATGTATTATTTGCTTTTTTATCACTGAGTTTATTTAAGCCCCATGCAGTGCCAATGGATAAACTATCGCCCAAATAATGCACCGCGTCGGCCATAATAGCGGTGCTGTTTGTCAGCCATCCGCCTATAAATTCAATGATAGTGAACACGACATTCAAGAAAAATGCCCATCCAATGCGTTTTGATACGCTGTTGTCACTGTGACTGTGGTTATGGTTATGGTTATGGTTATGGTTATGCTTATGCATATGCATATGCATGCTTGATTTTGTCCAATATAGCTTGATTTCAAGCACTAATTGGAAGTCGTTTGAACGGGCTGATATTAGTGCCACCTGTGTTCCCTTCGGGTACAAGGCCGATAGCGGTTTTGGTTGTAGCACCAATTATTCTTATTACTTGTCCCAAAATAGCTCTCCAATCTCTGTTTCGAAGAACATGTTGCAGCATTTTACAATGGATTAAACAATGATAAAAAGTAGAGTGCTGACCAATCACATGTGCATCCTCCAGCGCAGCAAATGCTTGTCGTTCATTGTGATTTGACATTGCATCCCAGTAATCCGTTAACATGGAATCGATATGCGGCTTAACGGCTCGGTTATACGTTATAGTGGGTCTCCTGCTTTATCTTTAAGTTGTTCATTATTTAACTGTTCCCGTTTGGCGTCTTTCAGGATCAACCACGCAGCGCGCAATGCCTTAAATAAACCGATACGTGAATTAATTTCTCTACGAACTCTACTAAAATACTCTTTGTCTTTTGCCTCTTTTATGGCAAATCAAAAGCTGGATAATAAGCGGCAAGAATGCCGCCTTAGCAATCGTAAATTATTCAGTACCTTTTACACTGAGCACTCTTCCATTTTTAGCTATCTCAAAATAAATGACTTTATTGGTAGATGAGTTCTCTGCGCTAACGATAAACGATTTCTCCAACACTTCAATTACGCTGAAGCTCGCTTCTGTTAGCGATTTCCAACTTTCGTTAAGTTGACCCACTTCATAACCAAAATCCTTAAATGTAAGCCTTTGGACGGATTTACTGGCAATGCTAAGCGCAGTTTCACTAGTGATCTCGTTATGGTCTTGATGTGCAAAAGCTGCGCCTTGCCCAATATAGGCAATCAGTAATAATGTGCGAATAATACCTTTCATTTTATAGTCCTCTGTGGTGTTTACTATTTAAGTCCAATAACGGTGTACTGCCCTGTAACAATCAATTGGATTGCAATGGGCTCGTCACTGGTGTTTTTCCAATACCAGCCGTGAGAACCGGTAAAAGGCGCGGTGAAGCTGCCTTTCATTTCTTGTAGTGTCGCTATGGCATAACTTTCAAAATAACCAGTGGTATCGCCTTCAGGCTCACCGTGTAAATCAAAATAAAGCGGCTCGCCATCGGTTAGCCATTCGTAGGTCATTTTGTTGTGTTGATTCATTTGAAATTTGTATTCAATGCCCTTACCAGCTGGCACAGTTACTTCAATCACCTGTTGCCCCTGTTCAGAGACGGCTGATCCTTGCGCCACTAGGGTTGGTTCATCGTCATGGTGAGCCAGCGCAGTCAAGCCTAGTTTGTGACCAATGTGCGTTGGATCAATATTGTATTCTGCGGGAAGAATAAAACACACGAAAACCACGGCTGCGATAAAAGTGGCAGCAATGGTCGATTTTATTAATGTTTTTGTGCTTACTACATCTTGTGTCATAAATTTTTCTCGTTCTAATTAATATAAATAATAGCCAGTTAACTGAAGCCCCATTAACATCATCCCAGCACTCATAAGCATAGTGTTGGTCATGGTGGAAAAGCGCTCGAATGATGGTAGTTTTCGCCAAAAATTAATCACAATCACAATGAAGACCAGCGCCATAAATTGCCCCAGTTCGACGCCAATGTTAAATGCAATCATATTGGCAACTAATCCGTCTGGAGCCAGTTCAAACTCTTGCAGTTTCGTGGCTAAACCAAAGCCATGAAATAAACCGAATATCAACACGGCTAATTTGGTATTGGGCTGTCTGCCAAATACACGTTTAAAACCACCCAAATTATCAAAGCCTTTGTACACAACCGAAAAGCCAATAATGGCATCGATTAAATAGGGATTAACCTGAATGTCACCCAACACACCCCATAACAAGGTAATGCTATGACCAACAGTAAACATGCTTACATACAGCAACACATCGCGGCTTCGGTAAAGGAAAAAGATTACGCCGACCAAGAAAAGTATGTGGTCGTAGCCGGTAAACATGTGCTTAGCGCCAATATAGATAAACGGAATGAATTGCATGCCCGAGTTTTGTTCCAAGAACACTCGGGTATTGTCATCCACCCCGTGTGCGAGTGCCCCAAATGAGAGACTGACCAGAAGCAAACCCAAAAGGCATGCGATGAATGGTTTGATGTTATTGTGCATTAAGTTGCTCCTTCTCAGCCGTAGGTGTTTTATCTTTATGCAATAATCGATATAACGCGGGGATGACAAACAATGTCAGTATTGTGGATGAAATAATTCCGCCGATAACCACCGAGGCTAAAGGTCGCTGTACTTCAGAGCCCATTCCCGTATTTAACGCCATTGGCACAAAACCTAATGAAGCAACCAACGCAGTGGTAATGACAGGCCGCAGGCGTGTGATAGCGCCATCAAATATCGCTTGCTCCAGAGGTATGTTTTGTTTACGTAAGTCCCGTATGAACGACACCATGACCAAGCCATTTAATATGGCAATCCCCGATAATGCGATAAACCCCACTGCCGCTGAAATTGAAAACGGAATGTCGCGTAACATTAGCGCAGCTATACCGCCGGTTAGGGCTAAAGGCACACCAGTGAATATGATCATCGCATCTTTAAACGAGCCTAGTGCCAGTATTAGCAGTCCAAGGATCAAGAACAAAGTGACCGGTACTACTATGGACAAACGCTGTGAAGCAGATTGTAACTTCTGATAGGTGCCGCCATATTCCAGCCAATAACCCGCAGGAATATCTACATTGCTCTCTATTTGCGTTTTAATGTCTGCGACAAAACTACCTAAATCTCTACCTCTGACATTTGCGGTCACCACAACGCGACGTTTGCCGTTCTCCCTGTTGACTTGGTTTGCACCTAGTAGCATTTCAATATCAGCTAACTCTTGTAATGGTACATAATGACCATCTGGCAAATGGATAGGTAGGCGATATAGGGCATCAACATCGCTACGCATAGTCTCTTGCAAACGCACTACGATATCGGCTCTGGCATCTCCCTCATAAAACTTACCTGCAACGCGTCCTCCTAGTGAGGTTGCCAACTGCTCTTGAATAAGCGTTTTAGAAACACCGTATTGGGCTAACTTTTCCATTTTCGGCACTATGGTGAGCATAGGCAAGCCAGTTGTTTGCTCCATCTGGATGTCAGCAACGCCCTCGACAATTCCAATAGCGCTTTCAATCTCGCTGCCTACAGCATTCAATATTTCAAAGTCATCTCCAAATACCTTTATTGCAAGTTCGGCTCGCACGCCTGACAACAGTTCATTAAAACGCATCTGAATGGGCTGCAAAAATTCATAACGATTGCCTGGAATAGGCTCTACTAATGCCGCTAACTCTTCAACAATTTGGTCTTTGGTTTTATCGGGATTAGGCCATTGTTCACGTGGTTTCATAATAATGAAGTTATCGGCAACACTAGGCGGAACAGCATCGGTAGCGACATCGGCTGTGCCAATTTTTGCAAATACCCGCTCCACTTCTGGCATTTCCATAATGCGGGCTTCCAAGCTTTCTTGTAGCGCAACCGCTTGGCTCAAAGACGTACCAGGAATACGCAGTGCATGCATAGCAATGTCTCCCTCATCCAGGTTAGGCACAAATTCGCTGCCAAGCTTTGTCGCTTGATAACCCATTATCCCAACCAGAGTGACGGCAAACACCACCACAAACCATCTTGCTTTCATTACCCACTTAAGCGAAGGCTTATAAACAAAAGTCGCACCACTCATTATGAAGTTCCGACTTTCTTTGACAGGTTTTTTAAACAACAAAGCGGTTGCGGCGGGTACAAAGGTGATGGATAACACCATCGAACATAACAAAGCAATAACAACGGTAAGCGCCATAGGGTGAAACATCTTACCTTCCACGCCTTCTAGCGCAAAAATGGGTAGATATACGGCAGTAATGATAAACACGCCAAATAAGGCGGGGCGTATCACTTCTTTTGTCGCGGTAAATACAATTTCTAGACGATGCTTTAGTGCTAGTTGCTGACCGTCTGGGCTAGCATGACTGAGACGACGTAAACAGTTTTCAACAATGATAATAGCGCCATCAACCAGCAGGCCAAAATCCAGTGCGCCTAAACTCATTAAGTTAGCACTGATCTTGGTTTGCACCATGCCGGTTATCGTCATTAACATGGCAAAAGGGATCACTAACGCAGTTAAAAACGCGGCTCTAAAATTACCTAAGAGCAGAAACAGAATAACAATTACCAGCAGTGCGCCTTCTACTAGATTTGTCTTGACGGTATTGAGCGTCTGATCAACTAGTTTTGTACGATCGTATACCGCGGTCGCGACAATTCCTTCAGGTAATGACTTATTGATTTCTTTAAGTTTTTCGCCCACTGCAAATGCGACTGTGCGACTGTTTTCGCCTATCAACATAAACACCGTGCTCATCACCACTTCACGGCCATCTTGAGTCGCGGCACCTGTGCGTAGGCCATGCCCCTCAACCACACTTGCCACATCACTAATACGTACACTAGCGCCATCAGTGGTTTTCACCACTGTATTAGCAAGGGCGTTAATATTTTCAATTTGTCCTGGGATCCGAATAAGCCATTGCGCGCCATTCTTCTCAATAAAACCAGCACCTTGGTTGGTATTGTTATTCTCAATGGCATTGACTAAATCTGCTTGCGTGACGCCGTATGTCAGCAGTTTTTCAGGATCAAACGCTACGACTAGCTCTCGCTCAAAGCCCCCGATAGGGTTGACTTCAACCACACCAGGCACGCGCATAAGTTGTGGACGTATAACCCAGTCATGCACAGAGCGCAATTCCATAGGTGTAATCAAGTTACCCTCTTTATCCGTTGCGCCAGGTTCGGCGTCAACGGTAAACATGAATATCTCGCCAAGTCCGGTGGCAATAGGGCCTAACTGAGGTTCCAGTCCAAGTGGTAATTCTGATTTTGCAGCAGAGAGCCTTTCATTCACTAATTGGCGGGCAAAGTACACGTCGGTATTGTCGCTAAAGACGGCCACCACTTGTGACAAACCGTAGCGAGAAACAGAGCGTGTGCCTTCTAAATTTGGCAAGCCAGCTAATGCGGTTTCTAACGGATAAGAAATTCGCTGCTCCACTTCCAAAGGCGTATAACCTGGAGCGTCAGTATTGATCATTACCTGTACGTTAGTAATGTCAGGCACAGCATCAATGGGTAATTTGGTGAAATTCCACAAGCCTAACGCCGAAACACCCAGCACTAGCACCATGACAAGAATGTTGCGTTTTATCGCAAAGCGTAAAATAAAATCTAGCATGTACTACTCCTAATGGTCGTGTGATGCGCCAGATTTTTCAATGTCGGCTTTAATGATGTAGCTATTATTGGTGACGTACTCTGTTCCTGCATCAATGCCGCCAAGCACCTCAACCCATTCACCAGCCTCACGACCCAGTTCCAGCATTCTCACTTCGTATTGCTCGCCAACCTTGGCGTAAACAACGGTAAAATCCCTGAAAGCTTGCAACCCAACACGCTTAACGGCTAATGGCACATCGAAGGTGTCTACTTCTATTAACGCAGATACAAAAGCGCCTTCATTTAATATCCCTTCAGTATTGTCGACTTCAGCAAGAAATAGTCGGGCTTGATCATCTCGCATGGTAAGGCGATTCCCGTTTATAGCCGTGGTAATTGACGTGTTCTGGCCATTGACCATCAGGGAAACCGGAGCAGATTGTTTAACCGACATAACGTCCATTGGAAAAACAGCAAGCTCTGCAAGCAGTTTGTTAGGTTGGGTAATTTCAAGCAGTGTGCGCTGCCCCGTTTGTTCGCCGGTATTGGCGCGCTGCTCAGTGATAACCCCCGCAATCGGTGCTTTGATTTGATTGGACTGTAAGCTTTCGTTACTTTCGATGGTAATTAAAAGCTGGCCTTTTTTGACTGTATCCCCCAAGCCAACGTGAACTTGTTTGATTTCCCCTTCAAAACGGGCTTTGATTTGGCGCTTCGCATTCGCGGGTAATACAAGCTTCCCATATACCTTAATTGTTTTATGCAACGTGGCTGCACTGACTACTTCAGTATCAATTTCCATCGCTTCTGCGACTTTGGCTTCAATCAGCGTGCGGCCTTCAAAATTGTCGTATTGCCACGAATAGGTTTTACCCTGATAACGTGCGCTGACTGACACAATAAACGAATGCGGCTCGTATATTACCGTGTCACCTCGCAGGTAATCACCTTCCGCTCTGAAGTTGATATCATCAATCTGATTACCCAGGCGGGTTAATTTAATATTTAATTCGACTTTCTGAGGGGCAACGGGCTTTTCACCTTGCGTAACCCACACTCTGAATTCGGGCGGAACACCTGTTTCAAATATTGCGAGTTCGATTGCAAAGTCGTCATCTCGTAACATTCTGCCGTTATGTGGGCCTTTTTCAGGTTCAGGTTCATCTGCGGCGAGTGACGATTCGGCAAAAGCCGAAGTGGATGTTAGCGCGCAACCTAATCCAAGCTGACACAAAAATACAAATATAAAGAGTCGTTTGTTCATTTTTTTCTCACTTAATTGGAAAGGCTTACACCGGTAAGGCGCTGAATTTCGATATGTTGAAGGTGTATGGCTTGATATGCATCAAGCAATTGCGCTTGGGTAATTAGCAACTCCTGTCGAATGGACGTCCACTCTAAATAGCCAAGTCGACCAATGTCATAAGCTTTACTGGCTTCTTCAGAGGCTTGTTCTAGCAACGGGATTACTCGCTTAGTGAGCGTGTCTATAACGTGTTTGCTATGTTTCATGTTCTGCAACAATACGAACAACTGGGTATTAAGTTGGCGTGCCAGAGCATCGGCTTGACTTTGATATTCCGCTTGTTTGGCTTGAATAACCTGAACTTCACCCAAGCTACGAGCATCATTGCCAAAAGGAATGGAAATACCTGCGACTAAACCAAAATCATCGGTAGTTTCATAGCGCCTTATTCCCGCTGACACTTGCCATTTAGGTTTAGCTTCGATGCGAGCAAGTTCTATCTGCGATTGCGCAACACGTTGCTGATTAGCAAATGCCAATAGAGCTGGATGCGCTTTTAGTTTGGCTAATTGTGTAGGCAGGTTTTCGATGGCGGGGACATTAAGTAAGTCGCCTTGAGGCACATATTGGTTGGCTTCGCCTCCCCACTGCGCAACCAACTGGTAACGACTCGCCTCCAATTCATGCTCTAAATCTTCAACCTCCAGACTTCTTCGAACTAACTCTGCTTCTGATTGCAATTGTTCAATGGATAGGCTTTTACCTGCCTTAACTCTGCGTTCTGTCGCTGTCAACGCACTATCGGCTTGTTGTTCAGCAAGCTTTGCCAGCTGTAGGCGTTGCTCTAAAATAAGCGCTTCAATAAACAACTTTGCTGTGTGTGCAGAAATGTCTAAGGCTTTTATCTCCATATCAAAATCGACCTGGGTCGCGGCTTGCTTAGCTGCATTCACGCGACTATCGATAGTACGTTGCTCAAGCACCCAAGCAATGTTCAAGGTACTTTGAGCAGAGCCAAAGTTACTATGTGTACCTGTTCCCATCGCATCTTCAATCGTCAATCCAATAGTAGGTCTTGGCAACACCTTGGCTTGATTTACTCTTGCATTTAGCGCTTCACGTTGATGAATAAACACTGCCATTTCAGGATGTTCAGATAGTGCAAAATCAATCGCTTGGGACAAGTCTAACGATGCTTGATCATTTACCTCTTGCGAATGTGCGAACTGTGACATTATCAGCAGTGATGCAACGAGTTGTAAGCAAAACCACTGCGTTTTCTTAGTTAAAAACCGAGCAGCAATCGGTTTTGAGGGTGAGCAAATATGTAACTCGTTTCGCATGTATTAGTCCTTAAGAATGGGTAAAAACGGATTCGACAAGATGGTGAGTGGCATCAACAGCAACGATGGTAAAGCACAGCATTGCCGCCATAAAAGCGACCGGCGCAATGATGGGCATTGATTTTCTGGTTGGCGTTAACAACTGATGTACTCGTTTAGAAATATCATTGGCACCAAAAAAGCAAAGTGAGGTGTTGAACTCGCTTTTTGGTAAAGCGCTATTCAACCTAACTACTTTTACAAGCGTTGCCGCAACATCTTCAGCTGAGTGAATTAATACTGTAGATTGATCTGCAATTTGCTCGGTCAATAACGCGTACTTTGTATTTAAAAGTTGCGCTAATTTTTTGGGGTAATAGGCAGATAAAAAAGCTATCAAAAGTTTAGTTAGTGGATCCCTATTGCGAGCGTGGGCAAGTTCATGCTCCATGACAATATCAAGCTCTTTATCACTAAGGTTATCAGTCAGTCCCCTTGCTACGTAGCAAACCGGTCTAAAAAATCCTGAAGTAAATGCAGTTGGGATATCACTGTCTATAATTTTTACATTCTGTTGACCTTGTGATTGATCCTCGGCCATTGAAAAATGTTTCAATGTATTAATTGCATTGCCTTGTCGATACAACTGTGACCCCTTTATTGCTATCAAACCAAGACTAAATAAGGCAAACATTAAAACAGTGACCCCATGCCAACTGCCAAATTGAAAAACGTATAAGTGATGCCAATGCACAACGCTTTCAACCCATTTGTAAACGGCTGTTCCTTCAAGCAAAGGACTAAAGAAAAGCATGGTCATCAGCCCTAACACCCAGGGACCTAACACCCATGTCAAAATCAACATTTTCTGTGACTGGATAGAATATGAATCAACAAACTTGCCCAGAACCATCCACGCGATAGATAGCAATAATGCCCCCACAAAGAATCCAAGTAGAGCGATGGTGAAAAGATTCATAATGACGGCTAGATCGCTAATCAGCACTGCTATTGCCTTTTTTAAGTTGCTGACGTTGGACTTCAATTAGCTGCTCAAGCTGGTCAAGTTGCTCTTCATCCATTTCCGTAGACACTGAAGAAAATGCCGCAATCAAGCTACTTTCACCCTTGCTGACAAAATCACTGGCGACGCTATCAATTAACTTAGCAATTAAGTCATCTCTTGCTATCTCTGCACGGTATAGATAAGCGTGCCCCTGCTTTTCACGACTCAATAATCCTTTCTTAAAAAGGCGTTCTAGTGCACTTTGAACCGTATTCAGTGAACTATCGCGCTGTTTTGAAAGTTCAGCATGCACGCGTTTAACATCGACGCCCGGCGAAGACCACAAATATTGCAACACTTGTTTTTCGAGTTCACCGAGAAACATAGAATGCCCTTTATTAATTTTCATCATGTGTTTATACTGCCAGAATGAAAACCGATAGGCAATCGGTTTTAACCGTTGAAGGTAAAAATATGGGCTGGTTAATTACCAAGTATCTACTTACCGCCGGAATTATTGTTGGCGTTTCTGAAGTCGCTAAACGTAATGACAAGTTTGGAGCGTTGCTTGTTGCACTGCCAACAGTCACTATTTTGGTGGTAATTTGGCTCTACTTGGAAGGGCAACCGACCATAAAGATCGCTAATCATGTGCGGTACACGTTTTGGTACGTTTTACCGACGCTGCCATTATTCCTGATTTTTCCTTTAGTAATAGAACGTATTGGTTTCTGGGCTGCACTTTTTACTGGCTCCGTGGTGTCAGTTATAAGCCTATTCGCACTTACGTTGATATTGAGACGCTTTAACATTTATTTACTTACTTTTTCATAAATGAAAGTAGCAAAAGTAATCCTAAATAAGTCTAGGTTGATTTTAAAATAGAGAATTTATAACTGATGATCAAACTTAACAGCACTTTAAAACTAGTATTATTGTGCTCATTATTGGTTTTTTTAGGAGGGTGCAGTTCGACTTCTATTAAGACTAAAATTATCAATGTTCCAAACGAGAAATGGCGGGTTACTGGTGTTTGGGTATCCGAAACTGAAAATGGTTGGCGTGTGTCAGGTCGATTTAATTCCCCCAATATATTTGGCTTACCGGACGGACATGTCATCGTTTCAATAGTGTCTGAAGATGGCATGATACTTGACCGCAGAAAAGCGAGCTACAGAAGGATATTTGGAAATGCAGGTAGATATAGGAAACACCAATTTGGTGTCGCCATATTCTCTGTTGACTTTAATTCGATTCCCACAGATACAGAAATTGTCACACAGCTCCAACTTACGATAATTTGATAGCTTCTAAAAAAGGCCCTTACCCCTCTCCGGCTGTGCCAACAGCGGCGTGCCATAATTTTTATCAGTGTTGCTCGGTCATGTATCAATCGGTATTGGAAAAAATAATACATCACTGAAAATGATTGACAGTTTTTACTGTTCTCAAAATAATCTTACGGAAAGAATCAATGGGATGCCCAAAATAAGCCAACTAAACAAGCCCATTAGTTGGAGTTCGTTTTGCAGATTGGAACACATATTGCTCCATGCCCTTGTGATCGTTTAAAGCATAAAAAACGAGTGTTTTTTCTCTCAATCACTACATCTATCTGTAAGGATTACACTATGCAATATATAAAATTTACAGGAATGATTATTACTTCCACCATAATCATGTTTGTCCTGATGTACTTAAATACCTATGCAATGCCGCATATTTGGTTCAGTGAAACACGCGGCTACATGGCTTTATATATGGGTGCTGGCATGGCTATTATCATGCTTATTTTTATGTGGGGAATGTATAAAAATAAAATCTTAAATCTCCTTATATTAATCACTTCGATCATTCTATTTTTCGCCTCTTTGTATCTTGTAAGGTCACAAACAACCATTGCTGACGATGCATGGATGAAAGCAATGATACCCCACCATTCAATCGCAATTTTAACCAGTAGCAGAGCTAAAATAGCAGATAAACGTGTTCAAGCCTTAGCTAACGACATAATCAAAGCACAAGAACGAGAAATTAAAGAAATGACGTGGTTAATTGAGGATATTAAAAACAATGGTATAGCGAATTCCGAGCAGGAAGCCGCGGCACGACCCGTACCTAGTTTCAGTTCTCAATAAAGAGGCTATGGTTATTTAAATTAAGCTAACTCAAATTTACAAGGACACAAAAATGAAAAAATCAGCAACCTTATATCGAATGCATACAAATGAGCATATTTGTCCATATGGTCTTCGTTCGAAAGACTTATTGGAAAGACAAGGTTTTGCAGTTGAAGATCACAAATTGACTTCTCGTGAAGAAACTGACGTATTTAAAACAAAACACCAGGTAGAAACCACACCTCAAACATTCATCGATGAACAACGCATAGGTGGTTATGATGAGTTGAGGATCCATTTTGACATGGAACCTGCTGGCCAAACAGGTACAACTTACACACCTGTTTTAGCCATTTTTGCAGTAGCATTTTTAATGGG
>TARA_R110001592_G_scaffold72678_7_pt1 | contig 20298 bp, 20 predicted proteins | sample TARA_R110001592 | Tara Oceans TARA_R110001592 (sample SAMEA4398387) | marine metagenome | biome: Polar Biome; feature: [SRF] surface water layer (ENVO:00010504); material: water (ENVO:00002006), including particulate matter (ENVO:01000060) such as... | depth 5 m | reverse complement strand
ATACCTATATTTTACTAAGTCGCATAAATTTTAATCGGACACTAATGTATTTTTTTTATATAATTACTAAAAGATCCAACCGATTATTGTTTTTTACATATAATTTCTTCAAAGATGTTAACTCTTTAATTTGTTTGTAAATTTTTATTTCTTTAATAATTATCAAAAGACATTTCTTTAATATTCTTTTCTCGTTTTTTATCAAATTTTTGAATTCAAGATTTATATCATTTTTTATTTTTATTTTATTTTTTTTTAAATCTTCTGTTTTATTATAAATTTTACGACTTTCGCTTATGATTTTATTGCTTTCCATATTTTACTCAAAAAGAATTATATAATTGCCTTCCAAAATAAAAACCAATTACTATTAATATTATCATTAAAATAACTACTATAATATATTTTTTTAGTTTCATCTTCTCCATTATTTTAGATAAAAATAGCAAATTAAGTTAATTTATAAATAATCTAATGCATAATTATAACACAAAATCCCAAAAAGTTTTTGAAGATTTTGTGTTAAATAAGTCTAATAATAAATAAGAACTAGTCATTAACAGCATGAAAGAGCCATTGCCCAAAGCTAAAACCAGTTCGCGCAACATTATATAAAAATAGAATATCCCCACTAGGGTCAATTAATCCTCCGTTAATATAGATTAATTCTTCATATTTAAGTTCAGTCAAATTTTCCATAAATATCTGTTTTTAAAAATTTTACTTGCTTTTCCATGCTTCATATAAATATCCAGAATAAGCTGACATTATAAAAAGATCAACAGCTATTATTAATAGTGGAATTATTCCTCCATCTGTTTCTCTAATTTCTCTAGCATCCAACTCCTGAACACCAAAATTTTCTAAATTTTTCATTTTTTAAAATTTTAATCGTTAAACATTTGTTTTTTGTTTTGCATGGGTTTACGTTTCTAATATTGAGATTGCCACATCATGCAAAAAAGCATGATTCGCAATGACACTCTATTTAGAAGATTGCTTCGGTCGTACCTCCCTCGCAATGACGTAAATCTTGCAATAACACATCAAACCTAAAAGCGATAACGTCTTATCTTACTGCGTCCAGTATTTAACTTTGATTTAGCTAATGTAAACGCGCTCACTGCCATAACCTAGCAGTGGAGTGTTTTTCTTTGAAAAGAAGGCTATCAAAAATTTTTAATGTTAAGCAGTGTGATCTCCAATATCGGGGTTTGATGGTTGTTTTTACCATTAGTTGTATTTATATGGCAAATAAAGTAGTTTAGACTACAAATTATTTGCAAGCAAGTCTTAGAATATTGAAATATATTCTTCAAAGAGGTAGATAGTGGCATTATATAAAAAATGCAAAATAGCTATCGTTATAAATGGGGAACAGCCTCTTTTTTTACAAAAAAAATATACTATTCCCCAATAAAACCCTAAACATGACATTATTATTATATAGATAGTGTTATAAAAGTGGAAAAAACCAAATGATATAGAAGATAAAAAAATAGCAAGCCATAATATTTTATCAGAATTCATCCTTTTTTCGAAGAGAATAAAGAAAAAAACAAAAAACCCTTTAATAATATATATTTGAAATATTAATGTCTCAATAATAGGAGCTACTATTAATATTAAAATAAAGAAAACCCACTTATTAGTAATCTCTGATACAGGGTTGTACTCTATTGGATTATAATTGAAAAATTCTTCAATAAACATAAAAGGAATAATGAAAAAGAGAACAGATATTGCATAAAAGAAAAAGACAAAAATAAAATAAGATTTATTTTTTAAGTTTTCATTAATTGTTTTAAGAAAGGTGTTAATCATTTATTATTTAATATATACTTAAAAAACATTGATAAAGCCAGAAGTATAAAAATAAATTGATTAACAGAAAGTTCATTTTTAAATGAAAAAGATAAAATAATATAAATAACATAAGAAGAAAAAATAACGGTCAAAAAATATTTGTTTTTGAGTAAAAAAGAAAATAAAACTAAAAACAACCCTACATTTATAGAAAACAAACCTTTATCTAAATCTATTTGTTTTCTACTTAGCTCATAAATTAAAGATGATATAAAAATAAATATTCCTAAATATCTGATTATTTTTGTGCTATTCATTTTTTTTGTATTTTTTAAATAAAATTAACAAAGAATGTGTAATTATTCACATTCTTTGTCAATTAAAAAGTTGGTTTTATTTCCAAAAATCCATGCCAGCTTGAAAGTCGTCAGGATTATTTTGAGCATCATTAATCATGGCTCCTAATAAAGTTACTGCCCATCGAAGCCATCCTCCGTTTACAAGTCTAAATTCATATAAATTTAATTCAGAAACATTCATTTTTTCTAGATTCATTTTAATCATATTTTATATTATTAATATTATTTATTTGCTCCAGCACTATTAAATCCAGACCTTTCTAATCCTTCTCCTGCTTCTATCATAGCTCCGTACATAAAACCTAAAGCATAAGCTAACCAACCACCACCGTTAACTTCTTTCATTTCCCTAGTATTCAACTCCTGAACACCAAAATTTTCTAAATTTTTCATTTTTTAAAATTTTAAGTTAAACATTTGTTTTTGTTTTGCATAGGTTTACGCTAGTAATATTGAGATTGCCACATCATGCAAAATAGCATGATTCGCAATGACACTCTATTTAGAAGATTGCTTCGGTCGTACCTCCCTCGCAATGACGTAAATCTTGCAATAACACATCAAACCTAAAAGCGATAACGTCTTATCTTACTGCGTCCAGTATTTTTGGTTTCGATTTAGCTAATATAAATGTGCCCACTGCACAAACCTTGCAGTGAGCTGTTTTTCTTTAAAAAATAGCTGCCCCCATATACGTGTATAATTTCATTTTTACTTAATGCAGTAACCGAAATACTCACTTGTAGTTCAAAATCATCACAATAATAATAGGTATTATGAACGCGATTATAACAAACTGATGCTTTTAAGTCTTTCAAATAATCCATTAGTTTATACAAAGAGCGTTCACTAATATTCATATAACCAGCCAGTTCTTTAGGTGTTCCTGTGTTTTCCTGTAAAATACGTTGGTGCAATTGTTGTAGGCGTTCTAGGGTTTTTAGGTTTTTCATGTCCATGCCCGCGTAGGCGGGTATCTTTTAAAATTTAACTTTATATTTTAATTACTAGCCAAAACTTCTATTTGGCTCGGGTTTACCCAATCGTCCACTTTATCGTAAAGCAAATCAAAAAGCGTGCGTTCTGTCAATTTAAATTGTGCATTAAGCGTCATGCCTTTTTTAAGTTTGCCTTCAAATCCGTTTTTAAGTTTCAAGGCTTTTTCATTCATGCGGCATTGTACCTTAAATGCCGAGGTATTTTCAATAAACTCAATATCTTTTCCTATGTCTATAATGGTGCCCGTTGCTAAACCCCATTGATTATTATTATAAGCGTCTATTTGAAAATTAACACTGTTGTTGTTTTTTAACAAACCTATATCTTGTGGGCTTATAAAACATTCAACCAGCAACTCTGTATCTGGCGAAATATTTGCAAACACTTCACCTGCATTTAAAAAACTGCCTTTTTCAATGCTTTTTATACCAATTAAAGTTCCTGTAATGGGTGACAAAACAACAAATTGCGATTTATTGTCTTGCAATTGTTTTTCGGTGCTTTCAATTTCCAATAAATTGTTTTTATATTCTGTAAGTGTAGCTTGCCAAGTACTTATTTGTTGCTGTTTTAATTGATAGATGCTATTTACGACGACATTGAAATCAAAAGTTGCATTTTCAAATTCTACTTTTGCAATAATACCTTTATCAAATAAAAGTTTGCTTCTATCAAAATCTGTTTTTAATTTTATTTGTCTTGTATTTAGTTCTTGTAAATTTTGTTTGTATAATAGATATTCCTTTGTATATCTAGGAGATTTTAGGTTGCCAATTACAATTTGTTCAGAGTTTATTAAATAGCTTAAGTCTTCAATAAACAAATTAATATCTTCTATTTGATGCTGTGATAAATATAATTTTTCATTAATTATAGTGTTATCGAGTATTAATAAGGTATCTCCTTTTTGTACGTATTTATTGTTTTTTAAGTTGGTAAAAATCACTTTTCCAGAATTCATTGAACTTACAGAAAGCCGTTCTACATCTGGTTTAATAATACCTCTTGCCATAGTATAAATGTCAACTTTAATAAAAGGGAGCAGTGCGATGATTACACATAAAGACAGTAGAATAATCATGTAAATTACTTTACTTTTTGTGCTGTGTTTAAATTGATGCACTTCTACTGTGCTATCAATAATCTCTTTTGGAAAAATTTGTTTCATTTTATAGCAATAACATTTTAAAGTTCAAAAAAAAATTATATTTCTCACAATCTCTTTTTTGTGTTTTTTACGATTTTTCGTTCTTTTTTAAAATTCTTGCTGTGGATTTACCGTAAAACAAAAATTTATATCACACAATAGATTACTATTTTTAAATTTAAAAACATTTCAAATAAACCCCAAAATGGTTCTACCTTTGCCAAATCATAAAAAAATAACCTGATGGAGGCAAAAACACCCGAACAATCAAAAACCATTGTGACCGATTTGGTTCTACCTGGAGAAACAAATCCTTTAAATAATTTATTTGGAGGCGAATTGTTAGCCCGTATGGATCGAGCCGCGAGTATCTCGGCAAGACGGCATTCAAGACGTATTGTAGTGACTGCCTCTGTAAATCATGTGGCATTTAATAGAGCTGTTCCATTGGGAAGCGTGGTTACTGTAGAAGCAAAGGTTTCAAGAGCATTTAACACCTCTATGGAAGTGTTTATTGATGTTTGGATTGAAGACCGAGAGTCTGGGGCTAAAACCATTGCAAACGAAGCCATATATACCTTTGTGGCTGTTGACGGAACAGGAAAACCTATTGCAGTGCCTGAAGTTATTCCAGAAACCAAACTTGAAAAAAAGCGTTATGAAGCAGCGTTACGCAGAAAACAATTAAGCCTGTTATTAGCTGGGAAAATAAAACCAAATGATGCTACCGAACTCAAAGCATTATTTGTTTAATTAAACTTTTTTGTTTGTTTGCAGTCTTATAACCTGAGTTCGATTAATAAATTACTATATATCAAATAATTACGGTAATATTTATGAAAAAGGTGTCATTCCAAACATTACTGAGAGTAAAATATTTTTTACTTGAAAGTAGCTAGCGAAGCTAATGAGGAGGAATCTCATAATTTGCCGCTCATTCTTTTGGGATTTCTCCTATCGTCGAAATGACAAATCACTATATTTCAGTATTTCAGTACAATAATGTAGTTTGCTTTTTTAATCGAACTCAGGTTTATAGTAAACTCAAATCTTAAAAAATCATGAAATGCCCGTTAACAATTTACAAACCTCCCGATAGCTATCGGGACGATAATATTAACAGGGCATTCCATCTGGCAAATAAAAATCAAATAAATTATGAACAGATGAAAACACGCCTTATATTATTATCAGCAATTTGCATGATGACATTATCATCGTGCGCTACAAGAGTTGTAGCACCAGCTCATCCCGTAACCGTTATTAAAACACGTCCAGTAAATTACAAAATTGTAAACGTCCATGGTAAACGTTATTATTTTTGGAATGGAACCCATTACAAAAAAACAAGAAGAGGTTACATCATTGTTAAACCGTAACGGCAAAAAGAACTATTTAACGTGAGTTCGATATAACTATAAAGACGCATACAGTTGATTTGTATCGGCAAGGTTATTCTTAGGGAATGTTTTTGTTATTGAAACCGTAAACCATTAAAGTTTTACAGTCGCCAACATGCTCTTTAGTAATCATGAAATCAATACTACCTCCTTGATTATTGGCAATTATATGCTGTTTAAATCCATAAAATTAACCCAAGTAATATTGTTCATCCTTAGGTAATGTTTATCTTAATGAGAATGTTGAAATTAAGTTAAAAGCTCTTTAAAAAGTTTACTCATTGCCCGTTTTGGTGTTCTGTCTACCTTAAACAATCCCCAATGTTTTTCTGGCTCCATCGGTTCCGGAGATCCTTTCCACGATTCATCAAATGCTTCAAAAACAAAGGTTAAAATTTCTTCTTTTGTGGTCCACTCAACCAAATCATTATAATATATTTCTTGGTTCTCTTCATTTACATGTTCTTGATCGATCCCTCTCCCGTTTGAATTGGTTGCCCAACCAGCCTCGGTAATAACGACTGGCTTATCAGGGTATTTATTAGCGACAGCGTAATAATTGTCTTTTGTATAGTTTAAGGCATCATGTATATGTTTATACTCCCAAACTGGATAAGTGTGTATGGAAATAAAATCAACCTCATTCACTAACGCTTTTAACTTATTTAGCCATGGCACATAATTTTCACAAAACGTAACCGGTTGTTTTGCTCCTTTTTTAATCATTTTCACGTACTCTGTCACACTTTTTACAGATACGTAATGATCGGTCCAGTCCACACAGGCTTCATTACCGGCCGATAACGAAAAAATAATATCAGGATACCTATTTGCAAGTTTTATGAGTTTTTTAATTCTTGCGATGTTTATGTTTTTATTTTCATCAAGTTGCTTCTGTGTATAGGTCACTCCCCAAGGACATCCAAAATTATTCATTTCGGCAACAATATAGGCCCCAAGCATAACTTTAAAATCCAGCTTTTCCTTTTCAATAACCTCTAAAACAATATCTGAATGCTCATCGCAATCATACAGCCGTAGATACATCCACTGCCCTTGAAGAATTAAAAGATCTTCTTTAATTTCATTATAGGTCGGACACATTCCTCCTGGTTGTTGCCCGTCTCTAAATCCCGAATAACAAATGGCATTTTCAAAAGGAAGGTCTAATTTATTGGTTAAGTTCATAAATATTACGTTACAATTATCTAAAATTTTAATTTTTCATTTTTGTCCCAAAGGCCCCAAAAGGCTCCTACATCACCTTCGGCACCCGTTTTCCACGATTCATCAAACGACGAGAAATAAAACATATCAATATCCTCCTTAGCAGACCAAGCTTGTGCGTTAATAAAATATTTCATGGCATTTTCTTTAGAAGACACGGCCCCTTTAAGACTCCCCCCCTTCACTTGGCCAACCCGTTTCGGTAATAATCACTCGTTTGCCCTGTCCCGCATCGGCTGCCTGTCCATACATTTCTCGCATGTGATTTAAAGAATATTCCATAGGGCATCCTTCCCAATACGGGTAGCAATTTGCTAAAATAACATCGCAAGCCTCGGTAATTTTTGGGCGATGAGAAAATTCATAATACGCGTCAACATACCCTACTGGTATTCCCGGCAGAGCTGCCTTAACACGATTGATATACTCCATCAATTGATCTTCGGTTAATTCTTTACGATACATCACCTCATTACCAACAGCAGCAATGTCAACACAACCTTCTTTAGCCAACGTTATCAACCCTTCTATTTCTGCTTCATTCATCTCAAGATCATCCCCTAACCATGCCCCGACTAAGGTTTTAAGTCCCTTTTTATGTGCAATACGAGGAATATGTTCATTGCCTTCGACACACGAAAAAGAACGTACCCATTTGGTATAGGGTTTTATAATATCCATTCTTCTTATCACTTGGTTTTCTGTAATGATATCGCCTGGTTTTTGTCCATCTTCATACATACTAAAGCAAAGCCCGTGTATCCCGCTTTCAAGTGCCTCTCTCCAAAGTTCTTCTAATTTCTTTAATGGCAGTTTACTGAAATCAACTCCAGCATAATCTGAATAATCTGTTCCGCTTAGCGAAAATTGACGTTCCTTTCTATATGACATGATAATAAATTTTAGTTCTTAAATTTACGGTTTTCTATTTCCTACTGATAATAAAACTAGCTGTATTTAAAGTTTTCATTGGCGTCCCACAAGCCCCAAGACGTTCCTGCCCATCCTTCTAACTTTATTTTCCAAGATTCATCAAAAGAAGAGAAATAAAACACCTCTACGTTTTCCTTTGCGGCCCATCGTTGTGTTTTAATAAAATATTTCATCACATTTTCTTTTGATGGCTCAGCGCCACCAACTACATTTCCAATACTAGGCCAGCCTGTTTCAGTTATCATAACCTTTTTGCCTTGGGCCACTTCACAGGTTTTACGATACATCTCTTGAAGATAAAATCCTGCGATTTTTATATCGGCGCCTTCCCAAAATGGATAACAATTTGCAAGAATTACATCACATTCGGCTGTTAATTGCGGCCTGTTTACAAATTCATAATACACATCTACATAACCCACTGGTATGTTTTTGCATGCCTTTTTGACCTGCTTGATATAATTAATTATTGTACCTTCATTTAATTCTCCTCTATAAAGCACTTCGTTCCCTACTGCCGCAATATCAACAAGGTCATTTTGTGTTAGTTTTATGAGGGCTTGAACTTCGATATGGTTTGCTTCAATATCATTGCTTAACCACGCGCCCACCATTGTTTTCAATCCCATTTCTTTTGCTATTTTAGGGATTTTTTCATGTCCACTCGTACAAGAAAAGACCCGTACCCACTTGGTATGGGGTTTTAGGATTTCCAATCGTTTCCGAATTTGATCTTCAGTGATTGGGTCACCAGGTTCTTGTCCGGTACCATAGGCACTAAAACAGATGCCTGGCATTCCATTTTTAAATACAGTTGTAAATTCTTTATGAATATCATCTTTTGATAAGGTTCCAAAATCAACCTTAGAAGTAAAAAATTGCGGGAACTTTTCATTTAGTTCCTTTTCTGACAATACATCGAGATTGATTTCTGAAAGCAACTTCATATTGGCATAGCCCGAAGGTTTAAAGGCTTTTTTCTTTACTAATTCCGCAGTGATTTGATGCGCTCTTTCCTCTGTTAGATCATAATTACGCATAATATACATTGCCGCAAGCGTACCGACTATGGGAAGCCCTGAATAAAACAGCCTCAAACCTGTAATTGACGCTTCGGAATTTACAGCATCGGGAACAAAACCAACTAAACTCATAATAGCACCCGTTAATAAACCTGCTACAGCAAAACCAAACTTAACCATCCACCAGTAAATAGCTCCAAAAATTCCTTCCCGTCTTTTACCTGTTGCTAATTCATCAATGTCACAAACATCGGCAGTCATTGACATCATGAGTGTAAACAAACTTCCAATTCCGAAAGAGAAAAAAGGCAACGCAAACAAAAACAGATACGGTTTCCCTGGAACAAAAAGAAACCACAGCATTAAATACCCAATGACTGATATTCCTTGAGAAAGCAAAAAAGCTTTCTTTTTCCCTATTTTTTTGGACATCCATGCAACAATAGGTATTACTATAAATGTAGTCGACAAAGCACCTATACTGCCTAAAAGAGTGGGCCAAACTCCGGCACTAGCTGTATCTCCATTAAACAAATAGTAAACAACAATAAAGAATGAAAACCCCGCAACTGTATTAAATGCATTAAAAATTAAAAAGGTAGAAAAACATAATTTTCTAAATTCAATATAACCAAAGGCCTCTTTAAAACCTTGTAATATTTGCTTTAAACTACTACCAATCGTCTTTAAAGATAATGGCGTGAGATTATTATCGTTTTTAGTTGATTTGCCTTTAATGAATATGGCTGGTACCATAGCTAAAATGGCACATATTACACCCACCCAAACGGCTAACGTCCTTGTGGCAACATCTGCAGATTCAAACCAGGTAGGTTTATACATAACTACCCAAAACCATGGGGCAATGACCCAAGCCCATTGTCCAATCCATTGTGCAATAGCCATGATGTTTGTACGTTCATGAAAATCGTCGCTCATTTCATAACCCATGGCTACATAGGGTACACTAAAAACAGTAAGCCCTAAATAAAACATTAACGACCAAATAAGAAAATAGGTAAAATTATACGTTATCCCATCAGCTTTATACAATTGCCACATCAACACAAAGGAAATACCCATAATAACGGCTCCTATAAAAACGTAATGTCTCCGTCTTCCCCAAACCGAACGTGTATTATCTGAGATAAACCCCATAATAGGGTCTGTAATTGAATCGAATACGCGAGGTAAGAAAAACAAAATCCCCCACATCCAGGTCGGAAACCCTAAATTTTGCACAAGAACCACCATAAAAATCCCTAAAGCAGCAGGAAACATTTGATTTGCTAGCATACCTAATCCAAAGGCTATTTTTTGACCCATTGGTACTTTGCCTTTTGTTACTATTTTGGTATCTGACATATTATTTAGTGTTAGTTAGTTTACTTTTTTGGTGGTACCAAAACATCTTTCATTAATGAATCTTTATTTCCTTTATAGGATTTGGCAATAGGATTCCCACTTCTTGTTAAGCCTTTAAAAACATCTTTATCAACCATATCCCATAAGGCATATTTTGCTTGACCATCTACTGTAAACAAACCAAAGTGGTTTTCAGATCCGTTTTGATCATGGGCATCTTTCCACGGTTCGTCAAAACCTTCAAAATAAAAACAAGATATACCGTTTGAATTCGTCCAATCTCGCATGAGTTTATAATACAATGCTTCTTTATATTCATCGGCAGCTTTTGATCCCTTTTCTCCAAAAAAATCATCTGAAACAGTTGTCCAACCAGTTTCACCTATATAAATTGGCTTGTTAATACCTAAACTTTTAACATAATTAGATACGCTATCATATTGAGATATTGCAAGTTCCTTGGCACGCATCATGGCTGCATCAATTTTTTCAAGGTCGGATAAATTTGCCTCACTTGGTAAGACACCCCAAAACTCAGGGTTATAATGTGTATCGAGCACTGGATAGGTATGCATGGAAATGTAGTCGACCGCATTTATAAGTTTTTCTAAATCTTCAACATGATATTCGCTTCCGCCACCGCCCCAAGACGCAAAATTATCGGAACTTGTAATCCATAAATCTTTAGAAAGTTTACCTGTTTTCTTTAAATTTTGTAGGTGATTAACCCATTTAAGAATAATACCGGGTTGTACATAATAACCTGTTGCCCATTTTACCATAGCCTCATTACCAACAGCCATAATTTTAACAATATCTGGATATGTGTTTGCTAAAGAAATTGCTGTTTCAATTTCCGTTGTATTTTTTTCGCTCTCTTGATTATGATCGGGCTCCAAGTCTGTCTGTGCATTTTTACAATCAATCCAAGCTCCCAACATAACATGCATTTCAAAGTTCGGGTCGTCTTTTTTTAATTCAGAAATTGCTTTTAATACATTTGACGCGTGTGGCAAGAATACTTTGTATGTACGAATGATTTTAATGCCCATGGCCGATAATAGTTTCATATCTTCCTTAAGCTCAGGTATTGTCGGTTCAATATCATGATCTACATATCTGTAACCTCCATAGGACATCGCTAAATATTTTGGATTCCCTAATATGTCTTTTGCGCTAAGATTTGATTGTACATTTGTCATGTTGGTTAATTTCTCTTTTTTTACGTTTTTATTACATGAAAAGGTGAAAATGACCAAGATTAAGTAAACTCCGATTTTTAAAAACTTTTTCATATTTTAAACTTTTACTGTTTTTTTTAAAGAAACCAATATGTGACTGATTTCTCCTGTTCTTTCAAACATCTTCTTGCTTGTGGCCTGATCAAGATTCAGACCTTTATGCTCAACTTCCTTATGATCATTATATACTACTTTAAGACTGTCCTTATCACTTAATTTGTAAATAACCGGTACTTGACAGTATGTAAAACACAAGGATTCCTTTTGTAATTGAATGTTTCTTTTTTCGTTATTTACATCTGTAAATTCAAAGCTTTTTGATTCTTTTAAATATTCGCTTTTTCTTAATAATCTTGGATTAAAATATATGGATCCATTCTTTACAAAAACACCCAATTCACCTATTCTACTTAAGATATCTTCTTTAACCTGACCAGTCATTCCGGGTTGTTGTGCCCCTTTTCCACTTGGAGTATGAGAATAGGGGTCTGTTGGGAATGCTCCATAAAGTTGTGGTGATTTATGAACCCCAATACCTGCCTCGATTTCATAATAATGGTCTAAAAGTTTTCCAATAATAATTTCGCTTTCATGCTTGTTTACAGCTAATAAACAGTTTTCTTGCACGCTTAATAACAATTTAGAAACCATGTGCCAATAAATAGACCCTAGACCTTCATATCCAAAGAAGGTTCCAGAACGCCCAGTAAACGATTTATGATCAAAGGTGTTTTCAAAAAGTGCCAATACTGTTTTTTTATCCTTTTCTATTAGAGACTGATAGGTTTCTTGTGGCAAATTCGCCAGTGCTTCTTTTAAACTGTTTGCGTTGTGAAAACTTCCATTAAAATGATAATTCCCAAGCACATCTTTTTCAATGATTTGAGCATTTCCAACCTTAATTAATTTCTTAAGAAGCTCAGACGTTTCAACTTTTGATGCGGGGATATTATTCTTTTTATCAAATCTTGGTAATTCTTTGTTTGGATATAAAATATAACTATATTGATCTGGTCTAAATAAAGCGCTACTTTTTAAACCGTTTAATAATTCCAAGGCTTCTTTTGAAGATAAATATCCTGAACTTAAAACGGACACTTGCCCTTCTAACATAACGGGTAAGTAAGAAATGGAAACCTCGTTGTTTTGAATGGTCATTATATTATAGGCATGATATAATTTATCTGACCTTTTATTGGCTTCAATGCTATGGTCAAGATATTTTAATGTGACTTTAACAAAATTTAAAATCTCTGATTTGCTAATAGCTATCTTCTCGCCTGCAAATCCTTCTTTGTAAATTTTAAGCCTGTAGTCACTTCCCGCCATTCCTAATCCGTCAAGAACGGCCTTTCTGTCTTTGTTTGTGACTTTTCTAGAAAGAATCCCTTTATGGCTATTTAAGGTAGTAACGACTTCATTAAAAAACTGGGCTAATTCCTCCGAAATCTCAACTTGTTCTGTTTTTGCTTTTGAAACAACGGTTTCAAAGAAATCTAAAAATCGTCGCAAGTAATATAGAGTGACCATGGATACACCATTGCCTACTAATGCGTTGTTGGCATCATTCCATTCCGGACGTTGTGTGTTTAACCAAATACCGCCTTCGGGAATAAAGTTTGAAACTTTTGCTAATACCGTAGCCAATAGTTTTTCGATTAAATTGACTTTATAAATGAAAAAGGTTTTGTCTCTAAGCAACGATCCATCTGCGCCAAGCTCGGATTTCTTCTTTAAAATTTCTTCATTTAAATGATAATCAAAGTCAATGGTGTCTTTTGGATTGATTAAAATATCTTGATAGCTCTTTATTTTATAAGGCACATTGGCATAGACAAATATGTCGTGATTAAATTGAGTTTCTAAACGATTAGGGTAGTGATTTTCAATAAATTCTAAAAACTTAAGCAAATAGATGATTTGGTGATCTCCCCAATAACCAATATAAGACCAAGGGTCATCTTCCTCAATAACTTCCCAATCAAAACCGCCTTTTGTAACTCTGTAAGGGTTGTAGCCTTCAAAAGTGGTGGCATTTAAAAATTTATGAATCATGCTCTCTATAAATTCTGGATACGAATGTGCCAGCGCTTCCCAGTTTTGGAAAATATCGCGCCAGTTCCCTTCATAATCTAGAATTTTAGAGCCGTCTATTTCGCTTCTGGTATTAATCGAGAATTTATTCCAAGGTCTGCTAGGGTCTCCATGTCTGCGGCTAAACTTAAGTGGCAAATATTCAAAACAAAGACGTTTAAAGTTTTTGTCCTCATCTTTTTCGGCAAGTTTTTTAATGAATTTTAACGAAACCTGTTTAGGCAAGCCCAGAAGTACATCTTCTTTTTTCTTAAAAACTTTTTTGTTGGCATTAGAGATGTAATTAATAAAATCTTGCTTTTCTATATGATAGTCGTTATCAAAAATACCCCCTCGCATAATGTTAAATAAGGTGTTTGCAAAATGCCGGGTATTTGTTAAAGAATCTTCTGTTACTTGTAATCCGTCTGAAGCGCCTACCAAATTAATTAAGTTTGCAGTTCCTTTATCAATATCTTCCTGAACGCGTTTCGCTAAATTAGCTTCCTTTTTTATTAAGTTAGATATGTTAACGACCCCGGTGATTGATTGGTTGACATTTGCGACAGTCATCCATTTCTTTTCGGTTGCAGCATCTAATTCTAAATCAACGCATGTAAAATAGGCTCCCTTTTCTGCTTTTATATCAACTTCCTGAGATATCTTTTCTCCTTTTCGGAACTCATCAAGTTGCAGAGATGATAATAAATACATTGGATTATCAATGCCAATAGACCAAACAATATTTGCCTTTAAGGCTTCGCTTGGTTCTGCCTTGTCAACAATAAAGGCGCTTAAAGCAAAGATTCCTATGCCAACTTCGCTATCCAATTCACATTTTTTATACGCATCAACTAAATTACTGCTCGCGTTTTGCAAAGCAGAATTAACACCTGATGGCAGTATGTTTTGCAGGCCATCTAAAACAGTAACACTTGTTTTTGATTTATCGGTATTTATAAGCGTTGCTTTTTTTACAAACCCAAATTGATCACTGGAGTTCCACTGATATCTAAAACATAATTTTAAATCCTCATTTATTTCTTCGAAAACAACTTTGTTGCCATAGGTGTTTTTATATACGTTTCTGGTAATGGAATACACGCTTTGGTAACGATTGGAAAATGGCTCCCATAAAAAGACTTTACCATTCTTGGAAACCTGCATAATGGTTTTACTCCCCGTTATGTCGGCTGATTCTGTTATTTTATCATCGGTATAATAAGGAAATAATGACGATTCAGAATCTTTTCTTCCTGCCGATAATCCTCCATTACTCGAAATAAACATCCAATGGTTGGAATCACTAACAACACTCATGAAAAAAGGACGCATGGCATCACTGTTTGTTATTTTGTAATAGCTTTCATTTTCAAACTGAACCAAAGTCCCGGTTATTTCCTTTTCGTTTGATGCCGCCTTTATATTGCCGATATAAATCTCTTTACTACTCATTCATTATCTTTTTTAATTTTTAACTAACCATAACGGGGCTGTTTGCTGATCTTTCTTCTTTATCACCACCATCTTTTCAAATCTGCCTTGCTCGAAAAACTTCCCAGTTAACATTTGTTAAACCGTTTTACATGCAATAGAAAAATTGGATACACCCTATTCTTGTATTATTTAATTTCCAACAAACTCCTTTTCAATTTGCTCCAAAGATTTTCCTTTGGTTTCTGGTAATATTTTCAATAACACAAAAAATCCAAAAAAGGCAATGCCACCAAACAAGAAAAAGCTCATCGCATTCCCTAAAGTTGATAACTCCCAAGGGAAAATTAATTGCACCACCGAACTAATGAGTGAATTTACAAAGGCAATGGCACCAATAGCAAGCCCTCTATATTTTATTGGGTACAATTCGGAAAGCAACACCCACATCACGGGTCCCAATGAAAATGCAAAGCAAGCGATAAACCCTAAAATCCCTATCAATACCAAAGTCGCATTCATGCTTGTAGCGGCTTCTAAAATAGTTCCATCATTTTTGCTATAAATTTGATTTCCCAACGCCAATTTCATGGCGTTTTTAAAATCGATATCATTATCAAATACTTGATTTGCATAAGGCACTAACTTTTGAGCATCCGTAAATTCAAAATTGCTTATATCTTTCACTGTTAATTCATATGTTGCCTGTTTAAAACCGTAAGCACTTAATAATAAGCTTATTGTAATTCCTGCTATACCAAATAATAACAAAGGCCGTCGTCCCATTTTATCAATTAAATACATGGCAACCAATGTGAAAATAACTGTAATTGTACTTAGTAAAACCCCTGAGGAAAATGCCGCATCGGTGCCAATACCTGTTTGTTTAAAAATTGATGTGGCATAAAAATATACTGCATTTATTCCCGTTATTTGTTGTAGTACCCCAACGACAAGACCTACCGCTAAAATAAATCGTAAGGACCGTTTTAATAAATCCTTAATCGCAACTTTTTCTTTGCTTTTATCGGCTTTTAAATTCTCTTCTATAGACCTAATTTCCTCTTCAGCTTTATCTTGTCCATGAATACTATTAAGCACTTTTTTTGCTTCCTCAAATTTACTTCTTAGGTATAACCAACGGGGGCTCCTGGGAACAAAAAATAAGGCGAAAAAATATAGTAAAGCAGGAATTAATTCAACCCCCAACATCCAGCGCCATACATTCGTATCATTCAAATATGTGCTTTCTGGTGTATTGTATTTATTAAAAAAGTAATTACTTAAAAATGCCGCAAAAAAACCAAGAACAATATTTAATTGCTGAATAGCCACCAACTTTCCTCTATTTTCCTTAGTAGAAACCTCAGCAATATACATTGGCGCCAAAATAAGTGCAGCGCCAAAGGCCAACCCTCCAATCATTCTAGCTATATAGAGCATTTCGTAAGACACCGCATACGCCGAGAATAGCGCTGAAACGGCGTACAGAAACGCTACGTACAACAATATTTTTTTTCGACCAATTATATCACTTAATCGTCCAGCAAAAAGCATGGCCAACATGGCAGCAAACGAAGGAGAACTCACTACCCAACCAACTTGCCCTTCGCTTAAATTAAATTCAGGACCTGCAAACGACATAACCCCAGAAATGATGCCTGCATCAAATCCAAATAAAAAGCCTCCCAAGGAAACCACAAAGGCAATAAGCACTAATTTTCTAGTCATTGTTTTTTTTAGTTATTGCTTAATATTATGGTTTGGATAGCATGTGGTAAAATATTTAATTGTGCGGTTTTTGATTGTAACGTAATGCTATAACTGGTTTCTTTATTACCTTGATTCATAACTACAACCATAATGCTATTATCTGGATTTATAAACCCTGTTGTTAATATATTGCTGGCACTTGAGACGCTCACAATTCGTTTTGCCCCAGGTCGAATAAACTTTGAAAATTGTCCAATATAGTAATAGGAATTAGTAAATGTTAAGGCTCCAGAATTAGTATTGGCGTGCACTGGAGAAAAACAGAAATTCCCAACATGGTTAGGCCCACCTGTTTGGTCTAATAAAATATTCCAATCTGTCCAACCGACAGTTCCGTTATTAAAATCGTTAATCATTGATTTTCCATAGCGCTCGGCCAATTTAGGGTCTTCATTGATAATTCGTTCTAAATCATATTTTTCGTTAGTACCTTCGGTAAACAATAAATTTTTATCGGGATAGGCTTCTTGAACACTTCTTACAGCATTAAACATGGGTATTCCATCCTTCCAATCTTCATACCAATGAAATCCTGTTCCCCAAACATATTTAGCTGCGTCCGGGTCATTTAAAATGGTACTGGCTCTTTGAAACATTAAATCACGATTATGATCCCACACCACGATTTTTTTATCCCCCAGTCCTGTTTTCTCAAGTGTAGGCCCTAAATAGTTTTTCACAAAATCACGCTCCTCTTCGGCGGTATAAATACAGGATTCCCAGCGCTGTACCGCCATGGGTTCATTTTGAACGGTCAATCCCCAAATAGGCATGCCCAATGCTTCATAAGCTTTAATAAACTTAACATAATAGTTTGCCCAAGATTGATAATACTCTGGTAGTAATTTCCCTCCTTGCAACATATTGTTATTACTCTTCATAAACGCTGGAGGACTCCACGGACTTACATAAAGTGTTAGTTGTCCACCAGCTGTTTCAATCGCTTTTTTAATAAATGGAATCCGATATTGCTTATCGTGATCAATATTAAATGTTGTTAAATCCTTATCGCCTTCTTCGATATAGGTATAGCTAGCCACCGAAAAATCACAACTATGTATATGGGTTCTAGCCAAAGAATATCCAATCCCTTTTTCTTTATTGTAATATGCCTGCATAAATAGGTCTTGGGACTCTTTTGGCAATTTATAAAATGTTTCAGCAGAGGCATCTGTTAAGGCGCCTCCTATACCTAAAAAGGTTTGAAACTGTTTACTTGGATCTACAATAATTGCCGCCTCCGTTTCTAAGGGCTGCTCAAAGGCATTAAAGCGAAGTGAATCTGTTAAAGCAAGCTTTAAATTGGTTCCATGAGCGGTTGTGTAAACTTTCGTTTTTATTTTAGTCATATCTAAACTCTTAACGCCTTGATTATTCTCGGGACCATTCATCTTTTTTTCTGAATTACAACTCATACACAAAATGCAAATAATAATTTGTGATTGATAAAAAATTCGTTTGAATAATAACATAATTGCTGGGTTTGATTAATGATTGTGATTTATGAATATTTCAATATTTTTTAAGTTGAGGTTATGTTTGAATACTATTCGTTTTTGTTTTCTAAAAAAAATAAGTTTCAATAGATTGGATTTATTCCAATCTTATATTATCAAAACCAAGTTCATTTGAATAAACTGATTTGTCTGGGTCTGCCTTATATATTGTAGTAATTAAACTTCCTGCGATATTGTGAGTTATGAATTAAGTCTCAAATCACTAAGTCGAATTTAATCAGAACGTCCTGTGCTTAGAGCTGCTTTATCTCCTCTCGCTTTTAACATGGCATCCGTAAGATAAATATTGTTAAATGCGTTATCAACATATTCAAGCGTTGCACCTTCTGCATAAGGATCTACATTGTGCGCTTCTTTTAAGGCATAATAGGCTGCGCGAGGATAGAGGTCATATAATCCCCTTGCATTGGTTGGCCCTTTTGCGCAAATACCAAACCACTCTTCATTCATGTTGTTTTCACCAGGCGCTAAATCCATAAGATAACCTCCATTAGCCCAAGAAGCATCATTATCATGAATATCCAAGTTCTTGGTTTGGCCATATTTCCACCAGCCATCACTAAATTGAAACGTAAATCCTCCAATAGAATTCTCGGCCTTTCCTAAACCTGCGGCATTCAAGTAAATTTCCTTCCAGTTACCTACATCATAATAGGCTTGCATTTTTTGGTCTTCTTGATTTTCAATGGCATTAAAAGCGTCTGAACCAAACTCTGTTAACATTATTGGTTTATTGAGTTTGTCTTTTACTACCTGAAATGCATCGCCAAAAGATACTCCTCGGTACATATTGGTACCATATATATCAATGTCTTTACATTCTTCTGCAACAATATCTATAAATAACACATCACCGTTACATATAGCGACAGGGCGCGACGAATCAATTGCTTTAATTTTATTAGCAGCATCGTTCATAAGCCTATACATAGGTCTTCCACGTTTTTCTCCTATAAACATCTTCTCTTCTTCGCCATCTGGGAAATCCTCGGTTTCTGCACCGGCCCAGAAAAGTCCATAGTTGTTTTCATTTCCTAACAAGAACAATAAAACCCCAGGTGTATTTTTGTACGCTTCAGCCATTTTAGTGACTTCAGATAGTAACAACTCTTGTGTTGCCGGATCTCTATAATCGGTAACAGGGACCCAAGCTCCATTGATGGTAAGACCATAACGCCCAAATGAATGATTAAGCATGGTATAAATGCCATACTTTTCATAAATGTATTTGACCCATTTTGGTTGAATACCTGTATACAGTCTTATAGTATTCACGCCCATATTTTTTAATAAGCCCATCTCAGTATCTAGAGCAGCTTTAATTACATCATCTGATTGTTTCCACAAACTATAATTGAAATTGGTCCCAATAGGAAAATAATCCCAGTTCATACCGTTGATCATAAAATCCTTTCCATTGACAACTAATTTCATCCCTTTCCCATCATTCACGACAGCCACTTTACTGGTCTGGGCGAAAATTGTTAATGTAATTAAGAAAAGCCCTAATGTTAAAAATTTGTTCTTCATAGTTTTTATTAATTAATTAATCATTCCATACATTTAAATGAAACTATTTTTTTATAGTCCTAATAAATATATAACATCGATTTTCAACAACCCCATGGGATTGTAAACTAGGTGAGATTCAGGGAAAATAAAGATAGATGGAATAATTACTGATTTGTCAAAAAACACCTCAACAAAAAACATACAACATAATAATTTGAAGGCTTTTTTAACTAATCCTTAACAAATGCGTGGCTTTATTAAGTAATTCTTTGTTAGCTTATTAAGCTCCATATTAGTAAAAAAGTTTAATGTTGTGGTATTGTATGGGTTGAAATCGAGCTTGTTGTGCTATTGTGTTTTTAAAAGTACCATGTAAATTCAGATAATTGACGATAAATAGGATAATTCAGGATTTGTGTTGTGTTCTTAAAAATTATGGAATAGGCCGTGAAATTAATATGTGGCTAATTAATCTATTCCAATTAATAAT